>Ga0209487_1000064_pt1 | contig 97115 bp, 83 predicted proteins | sample Poulit2012_FD_187524 | JGI IMG/M metagenome (GOLD analysis project Ga0209487, IMG submission 187524) | Agricultural soil microbial communities from Georgia to study Nitrogen management - Poultry litter 2012 (SPAdes) (version 2) | ecosystem: Environmental > Terrestrial > Soil > Agricultural land...
AGGCGGATCAGGAGGCGCTGCTGGAGCACGCGCGCTCCGAGGACGGGGCGGCCGGCCTCGAGACAGACCCCGCGGCCGACGTCGAGGAGTCCGACGGCCGGGAGCCCGCGGGCGCCGAGGCCGACGACACCACGATCCGCCACCAGGACACGGTCGATCTCACCCCGTTGCCCGGATTCGACGAGCCACCCGCCCCGAGCGGCGAGCAGGGGACCTCCTCGCCGGAGACACCGCAGGAGCCCCAGGAGCGCCAGCCGCGCAAGCCCGCCAAGTCCGCGAAGAACAAGCGGGCCGCTATGCCCAGCTGGGACGAGATCGTCTTCGGGTCGAAGAACGACTGAGCTCACACCTGGGTCCGCAGCAGCGGCACCCACGCCTCGGCGGAGGTCAGGGAGCCGTGCACGCCCACCATCTGCCGGGCGGACTCGGGCCGCCGGGAGAAGTCATCGACCGTCCAACAGCCCCGCCCGAGCACCAGCACGTCGGGGATCCGGTCCCGCACCCGTGCGGGCACAGCCATCCCGGCAGGCCCCAGCAGGGCCGATCCCAGCAGCTGCTGCCGGCTGAGCACCAGCGCCCGCTCCCCCATCAGCTCGTCCAACCCGTGCGCGAGCTCTTCGGCGGCCCCTTGACCGGAGACCGCCGTCAGCGCCAGCGCCCGGGCCTCCCCCGCGACCACCGCGGCCAGGCGCTGCAGGGAGGGATGCTCGGTCAGGTCCACGGTCAGCTCGGGGCTGGTGTCGACCATGCCGTGATCAGCGGTGACGTGGATCCTGGTGCCAGCCGGCAACCGGCGCAGCATCGTCCCCAGCAGGGAATCGACCTCGGCCAGCGCCGTGCGCCAGGGATCACTGTCGACTCCGAAGCGGTGCCCGGCGTGATCGACGTCGTCGACATGCAGGTGGACCAGCCCGTCGGGCCCCACCCGGTGGAGGGCCGTGCGCACCGCCTCGACGCGGTCACCGCGGCCGTGGGCCAGGAACTCCCATCCCCGGTAGGCCACCCGGCTGAGGTGGGAGCCGGCGTGCTTTCCCGGCGCGACCTGCACAGCCCGGCGCCGGGTCCTCTCGCCCAGTCCGGGTTCGGGCATCCACTGCTCCGGGACGACGTCCGGGTCACCGATGAGCTGGTTGAGCGGCTGACCGTGCTCCGGATCGTGGGTGAGGTAGCCCAGCACCCCGTGCTGCAGGGGCGGCAGGCCCGTGTGCAGCGACACCATCGCGGTCGCCGTGGTCGAGGGGGCCACCGTCCGGACCCGAGCGGTCTCGCCCTCCAGCCGGCGCAGGGTGGGGGTGAGCGCGCGGTGCTCGGCCAGCAGGTCCGCTCCCACCCCGTCGAGCAGGACCAGCACATCGCGGCCGGGCTCGGGAGCGGACATCAGCGGCTCGAGGGCGTCGAGCAGGCCCGGTCGTGCACCGTCAGCGAAGGGTGCGGACAGCAGATCCTCGGGCCACGGGGCGATCTTCGGGCCGAGCGGGGCGGTCATCGCGACGGCTGGTCCTCGAGGGCGTCGATGGCATCCACCAGCCGGCTGTGGAAGCGCAGGGCGGCGGCGACGGCCTCGTCCCCGTCCGCCAGCGCGCTGACCCGGACGGCCAGGTCGGCCGGCGCGATGGTGCCGGTGAAGCCGTGGTCGACCTGGCAGTTCGGGTCCTCGCACACGGCGCGCTCGAGATCGACGCGCTGGCTGCCGTTCCAGGTGATGCCGAGAGTCACCTCGGCCTCGCGGCCGGGGATGCGCTGGCCGTCGGTGTCGAACACCTGGGACAGGCCCGTCCCCGTGATCCGCTGCAGGCGGATGCGCTCGGTGGTCGCGACGACCTGGCTGGGGTTCAGCGCATCGGCCGGGTCGTCGTCGAGGTGGGAGGTCAGCAGGTGCGTGCGGGTCAGCACCAGCACCGTGAGGTGCCGTCGCACCTCGGGTCCGTCGAAGGTGGTCTCCGGCCGCACCAGATGGGCGAGCACCTCGGCGTCGCGCAGGGACAGCTGCAGGCTGTGGGCGGCCGTCTGCGGGAAGTACCCCGCGGTCTCAAGATCCGCGATCAGCGGAGCGGGCAGAACGGTGGTCATCGATCCAGTGTCCCACGCACGCGAGGGCACCGTCCGCCCCTTGCAGAGCCGGCTCGCGGTCTCAGCCGTGGATCGGGCCCGCGAGCACCCGACGGTCCCCGTCGGTGCGGTTGGGGGCCTGGGCGAGCCTCACGCGGGCGCCCACCACACTCAGCCCGCGCTGCGCCACGAGCACCGGGTACAGCTCGAGAGTCGCCGTCTCGGGGAGGTCCTCGGCCAGCAGCCCCACCCGCACCACCAGGTCGGCGAGCGCCTCGCGATCGGCCGGCGGGAGCCCGCGGGTGCCTCTCAGCTTCACGGAGGTCGCGGGGGCGTCGACCAGACGGGCCGCAGCGCGCTCACTGAACGGGGGGATCGCGTATGCGATGTCGTCGAGCAGGTCGGTGGCATCGCCCGCCACCGACAGGGACACCACCGGGCCCAGCGAGGGGTCCTCCACGCTGCGCACCACCATGGGGACGCCGGCCGGTGCCATGGCCTGGACCTCCAGGGGCGCACTGGAGTAGGACAGGTCGCGCCGCATCGCCTCGTAGGCGTGTCGCAGCTGGATAGCGTCGGGGATCTCCAGCCGCACCCCACCGAGGTCCGCGCGGTGGCGCAGGACCGGATCGGTGCTCTTCAGCGCCACCGGGAAGCCGGTCGCCGTCGCGGCCGCGACGGCATCCTCGACGGTGCCCACCACCTGCGAGGGCAGGATCTCAATACCGTAGGCCGACAGCAGCTCCGCTGCCGCCGGGGCGGGCAGATCGATCGGGCCCGCCTCCGCGGAGGAGGGGACATGCGTCTGGACCAGAGCGCGGGCGGCGGCACGGTCCACGTCCTCGCGGACGGCGGGCTCCTCGTCATCCGCCGAGGGCCGCAGCGCGGCCCGCAGCATGCCCGAGGCCGTCCGGACCGTCCCGAAGGGGGTGGCGTGCACGGGCGGCAGGGAGGGGTCCTCGCGGACCGCTCGGCGCACCTCGGCCATACGCTCCTCGCTGGTGATCAGGCACACCAGCAGGCTCACCTCGGAGTGGCGGGCCACCACCGCCATCTGCCTGATCACCTCGACCGGGTCGCCGGTCAGCGGATCGAGCATGGCCGCCAGCACGAGATCTGCGTGACCGAGGCCGGCCATGGAGACGAAGGCGCGCTGGATCAGCCGGGGATCGGGAGCCAGCGGGACGCTGCGGTTGTCCACCACGACCTGCATATCGGTCTGATCGGCGGCGCCCCGCAGAGCGGCGCCCAGGGCCGCGGTGTTGGACAGCAGCCCGACCCGGGGGCCTTGCGGCACCCCCTGGCGCCCGATGGCATCCACGATGTCCATCAGGTGGTCGACGCCGCCCGCCTGCACCACCCCGGCACTGTCCAGAACCTGATCCATGGCGCGGCGCGGCAGCGTGGTGGTGCGGACGTCGTGCCCCGGCGGCGCGCTGGTGTCGGTCCCCGGGGGTCGGAGCACGATCAGCGGGGTACGACGGGTCAGCCGTTTGGCGATGCGGGTGAACTTGCGGGGGTTGCCCATGGACTCCAGCGCCAGGGCGATCACCCCCACCCGCTCGTCGTCCTCCCAGTGCTGGAGGGTGTCGTTGAGGGAGACGTCGGCGCGGTTGCCGACACCGACGAACTCGTGGATGCCGGTGCCGCGGCTGTCGGCGCCCGCCAGCAGCATTGCAGACAGGGCGCTGGACTGCCCGGCCAGGGCGACCGGTCCGGGACGCGGCAGCTTCGGCGCCAATGAGATGTGGAGGGGCTCCGCTCCGGTGCGGAAGAACCCGAAGGACCCCGGACCCAGCAGTCGCATCCCGTGCAGTCGGGCCCGGGCCACCAGCTCCCGCTGCAGGCTGCGACCGTCCTCGCTGTCGCTGAATCCCTCGGTGGGGATCAGGACGCTGGAGATGCCGACCTGCGCGCACTCCTCGATGGCCTCGAAGCAGGACTCGGGACTCAGCGCGATCACGGCCAGGTCCACCGGACCGGGGACATCTCGGATATGGGCGTGGGCAGCGTGGCCGCGGATCTCGAACACGTCCCGGGACACCAGGTGGATGCCGCCTTCGAAGCCGGAGCGCTCCAAGGCGGTCAGGAAGCGGCCCCCGGCGGAGTCGACCCGGGAGGAGACGCCCACCAGCAGCACGGAGGAGGGATTCAGAAGCCGCTCCATGGCCCGGGCCTCGGCACGGTGCTCCCGCTCGGCCATCACGGCCAGGGAGCGGGCGGTGGGATCGATGCGGAAGGACACCAGCACCACACCGTCGTCCAACGTGCGCTCGACATCGAAGCCCGCGTCGGTGAACACATTGATCATCCGCACGTTCTGGGGCAGCACCTCGGCGGTGAAGGTGCTGATGCCGCGCTCGCGGGCAGCAGCTGCCAGATGCTCGAGCAGGACGGAACCCAGCCCGCTCCCTTGCCGGGCATCAGCGACGTTGAAGGCGACCTCCGCCTCCGACGGCCCGGTGCGGTCGTAGCGACCCACCGCGATGATGTCGGACCCGGCCATCACCACGAAGGCCACCCGGTCCTGGTGGTCGACGATCGTGAAGCGCTCCAGATCCCGCCGGGACAGGCGCGGCATGGGAGCGAAGAAGCGCAGGTACCGCGACTGCTCGGACTGGCGGACGTGGAAGTCCTGCAGGGCCTCGGCGTCCTCCGGTCGGATCGGCCTCAGATGGGCCGCCGACCCGTCGCTGAGGGCGATGTCGGCCTCCCAGTGGGACGGGTACGAGGGCGCGGTCGGGGCCGATCGTCGACGTTTCGCTCGCGGTCCTTCACGCCTGTCCTCCATGGTCGGATCCTATCCTCGCCGCGCCCGGGTTGACGGGATTCACGTCCCGCACGCGGTCCTGATGCCGAGCTCGCGGCGGCGGATGCGCCATGATGTCGTGCATGGCCCGTTCACGCAGCACCCAGCCCTCCGGGAGCGAGAAGGTCGACGAGACCATCGTCGACATCGACGTCACCAGCGAGATGGAGGCGTCCTTCCTCGAGTACGCCTACTCGGTGATCTACTCCCGAGCGTTGCCCGATGCGCGCGACGGCCTGAAGCCCGTCCAGCGCCGCATCCTGTACATGATGACGGAGATGGGGTTGCGCCCCGACCGCGGGCACGTGAAGTCCCAGCGTGTGGTCGGCGAGGTGATGGGCAAGCTCCACCCCCACGGTGACGCCGCCATCTACGACGCGCTGGTGCGCATGGCGCAGGACTTCAACATGCGCCTGCCCCTCGTCGACGGTCACGGCAACTTCGGGTCCCTGGACAACGGTCCCGCCGCCGCGCGCTATACGGAGGCCCGCCCGGCACCGGCCGCGCTGCTGATGACCGACTCGCTGGGCGAGGACGTCGTCGACACCGTCCCCAACTACGACAATCAGCTCACCCAGCCGGAGGTGTTGCCCGCGCAGTACCCGAACTTGCTGGTCAATGGAGCGTCCGGGATCGCCGTGGGCATGGCCACCAACATGGCGCCCCACAACCTGGTCGAGACCGTCTCCGCCGCCCGGCATCTGATCGAGCATCCCGATGCGGAGCTCGACGAGCTGATGCGCTTCGTGCCCGGTCCGGACCTGCCCAGCGGCGGTCGCATCGTCGGGCTCGACGGGGTGCGCGATGCCTACCGCACCGGCCGCGGGTCCTTCAAGATCCGGGCCACCACCCGCATCGAGAACATCACCTCCCGCCGCAAGGGCATCGTGGTGACCGAGCTGCCCTACCAGGTGGGTCCGGAGAAGGTCGCCGAGAAGCTGCGGGACGCCGTCCAGTCCAAGCGGGTCCAGGGCATCACCGATTACCAGGACTACACCGACCGCCACCACGGGCTGCGGCTGGTGCTGAGCGTGAAGTCCGGGTACGACCCGGAGGCCGTGCTCGAGCAGCTCTACCGGTACACGCCGCTCGAGGAGTCCTTCGGGATCAACAACGTCGCCCTGGTCGACGGACAGCCCCGCACGCTGGGCCTCAAGCAGCTGCTGGAGGTGTTCATCGCGCACCGGCTGGACGTGGTGCGACGCCGCACCGAGCACCGCCTGGGCAGGCGCAGGGACCGCCTGCACCTGGTGGAGGGCCTGCTGCTGGCGATCGTCGACATCGACGAGGTCATCCAGATCATCCGTTCCAGCGACGACGCCGAGGCGGCCCGCACCCGGCTGATGGCGATCTTCGACCTCACCCACGTCCAGGCCGAGTACATCCTCGAGCTGCGGCTGCGGCGGCTGACGAAGTTCTCCCAGGTCGACCTGGAGGCCGAGCGGGACGACCTGCGCCGCGAGATCGAGCGGCTCGAGGAGATCCTGGGCTCCGAGGAGGTGCTGCGGCGCCTGGTCTCCGACGAGCTCGCTCAGGTCGCCGCCGAGCACGGCACCTCACGCCGCACGGTGCTGCTGGAGGCCGCGGAGCAGCCCGCCACCACCACGGGCGGTTCCCTCGAGGTTGCCGACGAGCCCTGCGCCGTGCTGCTGACCGGCACCGGCCTGGTCGCCCGGGTCACCGGCGAAGGGCCCCTGCTGCGGGAGGGACCACGCGGCTCGCACGACGTGATCGTCTCCCACGTGCAGACCTCGACCCGCTCCACCGTCGGTGTGGTCACCGACCGCGGCCGTGTGCTGCGGCTGTCGGTGGTGGATCTGCCGTCGCTGGCCCCGACCGCGGGGGCACCGTCTCTGGCGGGCGGCACGCGCCTGGCCGACCTGATCGATCTCGAGCGCGAGGAGCAGGCCCTGGGGCTGATCCGCGTTGCCGAGGCCGATATCGCACGGGGCGGGGCGATCGCCCTGGGGACCCGCAACGGCGTGGTCAAACGCGTCCAGCTGGACTTCCCGCGCTCGGACGGTTTCGAGATCATCTCCCTCAAGGGCGACGACCGCGTCGTCGGAGTGGTGGACCTGGTCGACGACGAGGACCTCGACCTGGTGCTGATCACCTCCGACGCCCAACTGCTGCACTTCCCCTCCGCGGGGGTCCGGCCGCAGGGACGCGGGGCCGGGGGCGTGGCGGGCATCAAGCTCGCCGCCGATGCCCACGTACGCTCCTTCGGGGCCATCGACGTCACCGCCGCGGCCGACGTGGTGACTGTCGCGGGCTCCGCCGCCACCCCGCCGCTGCTGCAGACCGGCTCTCTGAAGGTCTCGCCCCTGACGGACTTCCCGGCCAAGGGCCGAGCCACCGCGGGGATGCGCTGCCACCGCTTCCTGCGCGGCGAGGACACCCTGATCGGTGCCTGGGTGGTGCCCCATCCGGCCCGGGCCTCCTCGGAGGCCGGGCAGCCCATCGAGCTGCCCGAGCCCGTCGGCCGCCGCGACGGGTCGGGCACCCCGGTGTCCGTGCCGATCGCGGCCGTCGGCTGATCCCGCGCAATGCCGGCTTCGACCGGGCGGGACCCCGCGATGGCACGATGTCCCCATGAGCTCTCCTGCTGATCAGCCCGCCCTGCCCGCCGGGGCCCGGGTTCGGCCGGGAGGCGGCCGGGACGTCCTGGTGGTCGACACCCAGACGGTACGGGCGGAGGTGAGCCTGGACGGCGGGCAGCTCATCAGCTGGTCACCGAGCGGGCAGGAGGACCTGCTGTGGCTGAGCCCGCTGGCCCGCAGCGGTGCCGGTGAGGCGGTCCGCGGCGGCATCCCCCTGGTGGCCCCGTGGTTCGGGCCCGGACGCCACGGGGACCGCAGCATCTCGCACGGCTGGCTGCGCACTGCCGCCTGGTCAGTGCTGGCGGCCGGCTCCGAGGGCGAGGAGATCCTGCTGGAGCTGGTACCGGCCCGCCCCTCCGCCGAGCTCGGCGCGCATCTGACTCTGCGCCTGGGCACCGAGCTGTCAGTGGACCTGACGATCACGGCCCACGACGCACCGCTCGAGCTCGAGGCGGCGCTGCACACCTATCTCGCGGTCGCAGACGTGCGCGAGATCGCGATCAACGGGCTCGGCGGGGCCGCCTTCCTCGACAACACCCGAGAGCTGGCCGCCGACGTCCAGGGCGAGCAGACCCTGCGCCTGACCGGGCCGACCGATCGGATCTACGACTCCGCCGCCCAGGTCACCATCACCGATCCCGCCACCGGCCGGCGGATCGTCTCCACCCCGCGCGGCACCGCCCAGACCGTGGTCTGGAACCCCTGGGAGCGGCAGGCCGCCCAGATGGACGACATCCCCGATGGGGCCTGGCCGCAGTTCGTGTGCATCGAACCCGCCCTGGCCAAGGACCGGTTCCTGCCGCTGGCGCCCGGGCAGTCCCACACCATCGGCGTCACCTATCGCCTCGAGAGCTGAACCAGCGGGAGCGGGCGCGTAAGAATTCTTTCGAATAATCATTTGCGCCCTCCCGGGACCGGTGGTCGAATAGCCACATGGAAAAGCGCACAGCCCCTCAGGGCATCTCGACCCGACCGGCACCGAAGGTGCTCGCGGGCAGCGCTGCCTCCGCGCGGGTTCGCGGGACCACCATCCGGGTCACCGCCTAGGCCCCAGTCCCAGCATCGACTGCGGCGCTGCAGATGACCTGCATCGAGACGGACTGACCTGCCGCCGGGAGGCACGCACCCGCGGTGCAGCGGCGGTGCCCGCCTCCCCCTGACGGAGATCGATCCTGTCTCTGTCCGGATCCATGGCGTGACGCCCTCGACCTTCTTTTTCCGGCATGACCTGAGCGGAATTCCTCAGCCCCTCCATGCCCCATTCCATGACGCCTTCTTCTGGAGCCCTTCCATGTCTGATCGCCCCACCGTCCTCGATTCATCCACCACCGACGAGACGCCCAGGAGCCCTGTGACGACCACCGTCCAGCGAACCGCCGATCCGCCCTCCGACACCTCCCGCCGCGAACGAGCGGCCGAGCAGGCGCGCCAGGAGCAGCAGGCGGCCCACGAGCAGCTGCTGCTGACCGCCGGACTGCTGCACATGCGCTGAGCCGGGCCCACCGTGCTCAGGACGCCCCCGGGGCGATCAGGTCCACGACCACCAGTTCCCGGGGGTTGCCCGCGCGCACCCCGACCTGGCTGTTGCCCAGGCCCCGGCTGATCACCATGGTCGTCCCGGCGACGGTGTGCAGCCCCTCGGTCCGGTCCGGCAACCAGCCCTGATTCGGGGCGTACAGCCCGCCCCACCACGGCAGCCGGACCTGGCCGCCATGGGCGTGCCCGGACAGCACCACGTCCACCGGGGCCGCCGCATAGCGGTCCAGCAGCTCGGGGCGGTGGGCCAGCAGCACCACGGGCGGGCCGACCGGGAGCTCGAGCCCTTCCAGCACGGCCCCGGGGTCCCGGGGCTCCCCGCCCGCCAGATGGGCGACGTGCGGATCGTCGAGGCCGGCCAGCGTGATCTCGGTCCCCCGGACCGTCACCGAGCGCGCCTGGTCACGCAGCACCTCGACCCCGACGGTCGCCAGCCCCTCGAGCAGCTCATCGGCGACGGGAGACTCCGCCTCATGGTTGCCCAGCACCAGGTGCACGGGCGCGATCCGGTCCAAGCGGGCCATCAGCTCCAGCACCGGAGCGAGGTCGCGGGTGTGCAGGTCCACCAGGTCCCCGGTCACCGCCATCAGATCCGGCTCGGCAGCCCTGACCTGATCGACCAGTCGCTGCGTGAAGTCCCCGAAGTCCGCGGCGTGCAGGTCGGAGAGCTGGACGATCCGCAGGCCCTCCGTGCTCCCGGCCAGCCCCGTCACCTCGACCTGGTAGGTCGTCACCTCCAGGCGGCGGTTGTCCCACAGCAGCCAGCCCGCCAGGAGGGCCAGCATCACCACCGTGGCGACCGCGGCCCGCGCTCGCCACCGGGCTCCCCGGACCGTCCCCGCCGGTTCCAGGGGGCTGGCGGCCAGCGGGGCACTCACCGCACGGTGATCCCGTCGGCAGCCATGGCGGCCTTGGCTTCGGCGATGGTCATCTGCTGGAAGTGGAAGACGCTCGCGGCCAGCACCGCGTCCGCGCCCGCGTGCACGGCCGGGGGGAAGTGCTCCGGCACGCCGGCTCCTCCGGAGGCGATCAGCGGCAGCGTGGTCGCCTCGCGGGCCAGACCGATCAGCTCCAGGTCGAAGCCTGCTTCGGTGCCGTCGGCGTCCATGGAGTTCAGCAGGATCTCCCCGGCGCCCCGTCCGGTGACCTCCCGGATCCACTCGATCGCGTCGATCCCGGTGCCGCGGCGGCCGCCATGGGTGGTCACCTCGAAGCCCGAGCCGCTGCGGGCGGTGCCCTGCGGGGTGTCGTCCGTCACGCGGCGCGCGTCGATGGACAGCACCAGCACCTGGTTGCCGAAGCGCTGTGCGACCTCGTCGATCAGCTCCGGTCGGCCGATCGCGGCCGTGTTGACGCCGCACTTGTCGGCTCCGGCCCGCAGCAGCTGGTCGACGTCGTCGACCGTCCGGACCCCGCCGCCGACGGTCAGGGGGATGAAGATCTGCTCCGCGGCCGCGCGGACCACGTCGAGCATGGTGCCACGGCCGGAGGAGGACGCGGTCACGTCCAGGAAGGTGAGCTCATCGGCGCCCTCGACCCCGTAGCGGGCGGCCAGCTCGACGGGATCGCCGGCGTCGCGCAGGCCCTGGAAGTTCACGCCCTTGACGACGCGGCCGGCGTCGACGTCCAGGCAGGGGATGACTCGGACGGCGACACTCATGCGTCGATCCTCTCGCGATCGAGCTCCTCGGCTCCTTCGATGATGAACTGCTTGCGCGGTGCGACCTCGGAGCCCATCAGCAGCTCGAACATGGCGCTGGCGGCCTCGGCGTCCTCGATCCGCACCCGGCGGAGGGTGCGGTGGCCGGGGTCCATCGTGGTTTCGGCCAGCTGGTCGGCGTCCATCTCCCCCAGGCCCTTGTACCGCTGGATCGGCTCCTTGTACCGCTTGCCGCGCCGTTCGAGGCTCTTCAGCAGTTTGAGCAGCTCGGCCTCCGAGTAGGTGTAGACCAGCTCGTTCTTCTTCGAGCCGCCGTGGATCACCTCGACCCGGTGCAGCGGGGGCACGGCGGCGTAGACCCGCCCCTCCTCGACCAGGGGGCGCATGTAGCGGTGGAACAGGGTCAGCAGCAGGGTGCGGATGTGGGCGCCGTCGACGTCGGCGTCGGTCATCATGATGATCTTGCCGTATCGGGCCGTCTCGAGATCGAAGCTGCGTCCCGAACCGGCGCCGATCACCTGGATGATCGCCGCGCACTCGGAGTTCCTGAGCATGTCCGTGATGGAGGCCTTCTGCACGTTGAGGATCTTGCCGCGGATGGGCAGCAGGGCCTGGAACTCGGAGTCGCGTGCACTCTTGGCGGTGCCCAGGGCGCTGTCACCCTCGACGATGAACAGCTCGGAGCGCTCCATGTCGGTCGAGCGGCAGTCGGCCAGCTTGGTGGGCATGGTGGAGGACTCCAGGGCGTTCTTGCGGCGGGAGACCTCCTTGTGCATGCGTGCGGCGATGCGGGCTCGCATCTCGGAGACGACCTTGTCGACGACCAGGGCCGCCTGCTCCTTCTCCGCCCGCTTCGTGGAGGTGAGGAAGCTGGTGAGCTGCTGCTCGACCACCTTCGCGACGATCGCGCGGATCGGCGGGGTGCCCAGCACCTCCTTGGTCTGGCCCTCGAACTGTGGCTCGTCGATGCGCACGCTGACCACGGCGGTCAGCCCGGCCAGGGTGTCGTCCTTCTCGATCTTCTCTTTCTTGGTGTTGAACTTGACCCGCCGAGCATGGTTCTCGACCTGCTTGCGCAGGGTCTTGACCAGCGCCTGCTCGAAACCTGCCAGATGGGTGCCGCCCTTGGGGGTGGCGACGATGTTGACGAAGGAGCGCAGGGTCGGCTCGTAGTCCGCGCCCCAGCGCAGGGCGATGTCGACCTCGCAGGTGCGGTCCACCTCGGTGGAGACCATGTGGCCGTTCTTGTCGAGCACCGGCACGGTCTCGGTGTAGTCACCGGTGCCCTGCAGGCGGATCACGTCGGTGATCTTCTCGTCCTGGGCGAGGTACTCGACGAACTCGCTGATGCCACCGTCGTACTTGTAGGTGCGGGTGGCCGGTTGGTCCGGCAGCCGCTCGGGTCGCTCATCGGTGACCGACAGCTGGAGGCCCGGCACCAGGAAGGCCGTCTGGCGGGCACGGCGGTGCAGCTCGTCCAGCGCGAAATGGGAGCCCTTGATGAAGATCTGCGGATCGGCCCAGTAGCGCACGCGGGTTCCCGTCACGCCCCGCTTCGCCTTTCCGACGACGCGAAGCTCGGCCGGCCCGTCAGCGGGTGTGAAGGGCGCCTCGGGGTCGGGTTCGCCGTCGTCGTCGAAGACACCCGCCTGACCGCGCCGGAAGCTCATGGCGTACGTCTTGCCGGCCCGGTCCACCTCGACGTCCAGACGCCCCGACAGCGCGTTGACCACGCTCGCGCCCACCCCGTGCAGGCCTCCGACCGCCGCGTAGGAGCCGCCGCCGAACTTCCCGCCCGCGTGCAGCTTCGTGTAGACCACCTCGACGCCGGTCAGGCCCGTGCGGCTCTCCACGTCGACCGGGACGCCGCGGCCGGTGTCGCGCACCTCGACCGAGCCGTCGCCGTGCAGCACCACGGTGATGGAGGACCCGTAGCCCCCGAGCGCTTCGTCGACCGCGTTGTCGAGGATCTCCCACAGGCAGTGCATGAGGCCGCGGGAGTCGGTGGAGCCGATGTACATGCCGGGGCGCTTGCGCACGGCCTCCAGGCCTTCGAGGACCTGGAGGTGCTGTGCGTCGTAGGTGGGCTGTCTGGATGTGGTGCTGGAGGTGGACACGCTGTCGATCCTACGGCGTACAGACCCTGCGAGTCGGTATTGGGGCCTCGTTCACAGGTTCGTTGCGCCCCCAGCGAACCGCCGTCCACATCCGCCCTCGACCCGGCGCCAGGGTGCTACAAAAGGACCATGAACATGACTCTCGAAGCCCCTCGGCTGACCGCGCACGACCGCTGCGACCGCTGCGGAGCACAGGCGTACGTCAAGGTGCTCCTGCAGGCCGGTGGCGAGCTGATGTTCTGCGCCCACCATGCCCGCGCCCACGGCGATGCCATCCAGTCGATCGCCGCTGAGGTCATCGACGAGACCGAACGCCTCCACGCCAAGCCGGAGCCGGTCGAGGACTGATCGGCCTGAGGCGAGCTCACCGGCTCGCTCCGACCCTGAGCTGCGCGAACCCCGCAACGCCTCTGAGCGTTGCGGGGTTCGTCGTGTCCGGTCAAGGGCCCGGCCTCAGCGCAGCAGGTCCCGGGCCGTGATGGTGTACTCGACCCAGGCACCGCCGCCGGCCTGCCGAGGATGGCGCACGCCGGTCTCCACGAAGCCCAGGCGCTCGTAGAGACCGCGAGCGGGCTCGTTGCCGTCGTCGACCTCGAGCAGCACCGTGGGCCGCCCCAGGTCCAGCGACAGCCGGGCGGCGGCGTCGAGCAGTGCCCGTGAGACGCCACTGCCCCGGACGGCCGGGCGCACCCACAGCGAGGCCAGGATGATCTCGTGGTCCGCGATGGGATGCTCCGGGGTGTAGCCCTCGGGCAGCACCGCGATCCCTCCCAGCACCTCTGTGCCGCGGCGAGCCTGGAGATGGATGCGCGGCCCACGGAGCTCCTGGCGCCACTGCTGCTCCGTGCGGGCGCGGACCTCCTCGAGGCTCGCCCAGAACGCCTCCGGGGCATCGCGGAGCATGTCCAGCCGCAGGTCGCGGTGGGCGGCCCACTCCTCGGGCCCGACCCGCACCACCGATACGGCGACGGCGCCGGGGTCCTCGTGAGGGGATCCGGCGCCGTCGGTGGTGTGGAGCGTCCCCACGATCAGTCGAGGTAGTCCCGCAGCACCTGGGAGCGCGAGGGGTGACGCAGCTTGCTCATGGTCTTCGACTCGATCTGACGGATCCGTTCCCGGGTGACGCCGTAGACCTTGCCGATCTCGTCGAGGGTCTTGGGCTGGCCATCCTCCAGACCGAAGCGCATCGAGACCACACCGGCCTCCCGCTCGGACAGGGTGTCCAGCACCGAGTGCAGCTGCTCCTGCAGCAACGTGAAGCTGACGGCGTCGGCGGGCACCACGGCTTCGGAGTCCTCGATCAGGTCGCCGAACTCGCTGTCGCCGTCCTCACCCAGCGGGGTGTGCAGGGAGATGGGCTCCCGGCCGTACTTCTGGACTTCGACCACCTTCTCCGGGGTCATGTCCAGCTCCTTGGCGAGCTCCTCGGGAGTGGGCTCGCGGCCCAGGTCCTGCAGCATCTGACGCTGCACACGGGCGAGCTTGTTGATGACCTCGACCATGTGCACCGGGATGCGGATGGTGCGGGCCTGGTCGGCCATGGCACGGGTGATGGCCTGACGGATCCACCAGGTCGCATAGGTGGAGAACTTGTAGCCCTTGGAGTAGTCGAACTTCTCGACCGCACGGATCAGGCCCAGGTTGCCCTCCTGAATCAGGTCCAGGAACAGCATGCCGCGACCGGTGTAGCGCTTGGCCAGGGAGACCACCAGGCGCAGGTTCGCCTCCAGCAGGTGGTCCTTGGCGGCCCGGCCGTCCTGGACGATGATCGCGAGCTCGCGGCCGGCCTTGGTGTTGACGATCGATTCGTCGCGTTTGAGCTTCTGCTCGGCGAACAGACCGGCCTCGATGCGCTCGGCGAGCTCGACCTCCTGGGCCGCGTTCAGCAGCGCGACCTTTCCGATCTGCTTGAGGTAGTCCTTGACCGGGTCCGCGGTCGCACCGGCGGTGACGACCTGCTGGGCCGGGGCGTCGTCCTCGGCGGCGTTGAACACGAACCCGCCGGAGTCCTCGACCTTGGCCTTGACCTCCTCGGTCTCCTTCCGGGTCTCGGTCTCCTCGGCCTCCTCTTCCGTGGCCTCCTCGTCCTCGACCGCGTCCTCGTCGGTAGCGACGGCCTCCTCGGCCTCGGCAGGGGCGGCCTCCGCGGTGGCCCGCTTCGAGGCGGCGGTCTTGGCCGCGGTGGTCTTCACGGCGGGCTTGCGGGTGCTCCGCTTCGCAGGGGTCTTGGTCTCCGCGGCACGCTTGGTGCCGGTTGCACGCTTCGTGCCGGCCGACGACTCGGACTCGGCCGTGACGGCGGTCTCATCGGTCGTGGTGTCAGCGGTCTTGGAGGAGGTCACAGAGTTCCTTCTTCCGGCGGAGCGCCTCGCGGGGCTCCGTCACACTCGGGTGATCAGTCATCTCGGCGTGGCTCTCGGCTCCTGACCCTGCCCGCGGATCATCGGTTTCGCGGCGCACGAAGGCACGGTGCCGTCAAGCTCATCGAGTATAACGCGCTGTGGCTCCACTTATTCCCACGGCGCGGGACGCTCTGCCAACACGACCGTCTCCGGTCGGCCCTGACTCAGACACGGACGTGACTGCTGTCACGCAGTGGGGTGTGCTCGTCCTTGACGGCCAGCACCGGACAGGGCGCCCCGAGCACCACACGACGGGCGGATGCACCCAGGTTCAGCTTGCCGATCGGGGACTTCCGGCGCAGACCGATCACCAGGAGCGTGGCCTCGCTGGACTCCACCACCCCGAGCAGGAACTCGCCGATGTCGGCCTCGGAGCTGGTGCACACCTCGACGTCCAGCTCCTGTGCACCGACCTCGTCCAGCGCGGCTCTCACGGCATCCGCCGTGGCCGCGGTGGGCCCGTGCTCCGGATCGTTGTACAGATGGGAGGCGACCATCAGCTTCGATCGGGATCGCTGCGCATAGCGCACCGCGGCCTGCAGGGCGGCCATGCCCTGACCGGATGGTGAGTACCCCACGACGATCGTCATGATCTGCTCCCCCTCGGACCGTGCTCGCGTCGTGACCCCGGCGGCCGCCGACTGGTCGGGTCAGCTTATCTGTCCATCAGCTCGCTGATCCACTTGTCAAGATCGTGGTGCGCCACCAGGAAGGCGTCGTGACCGATCGGGGAGGTGGCCAGCTCCCAGCGTGCGCCCGGGATGTGCTCGGCCAGCTCGGCCACCAGGTGCGGCGGGAACAGTCGGTCGGAGTCGATGGCCACGATCAGCGAGCGCGCGCGGACCCGCTCCAGGGCTGCCGCCACGCCGCCGCGGCCCCTCCCCACGTCGTGGGTGTTCATCGACTGCACCAGCACCAGGTAGGAGTTGGCGTCGAAACGCCGGGAGAGCTTGTCCGCATGGTGGTCGAGATAGCTGGTCACCTGGTGGCGGCCGTCCCCGCGCAGGGGGTCCTCGCTGTCTTGGGGACGGTTGGAGAACCTGCTCTCCAGCTCCTCGGCGGTGCGATAGGTGGTGTGGGCGATACGGCGGGCCGCCCCGAGCCCCTGCCGGGGGCCTCGACCGGAGGGATGGTCGTAGTAGTCGCCGCCATGGAAGGCGGCATCGGCACGGATCGAGGCGATCTGGGCGCTGTTCCAGGCGATCTGGTCGGCGCTGGCGCGCGCGGAGGCGGCGATCACCACGAGCCGCTCGACCTCCTCCGGGTAGGACACCGCCCATTCGACGGCGCGCATCCCACCCATGGATCCCCCGACCACCAGCGCCCAGTGCCCGATGCCCAGCTGCTGCCGCAGTGCCCGTTCGGCGAGCACCTGGTCCCGGATCGTCAGCCGCGGGAACCGGGAACCCCACGGTCGCGCGCCGGGCTCGGCGGAACGAGGGGTGCTGGGACCGGTGCTGCCCTGACATCCACCCAGGACGTTCGGTGCGATGACGAAGTAGCGATCGGTGTCCAGCGGGAGCCCGGGCCCGACCATGGTCTCCCACCAGCCGGGGCTGGGATGCGCGGCACCGGCGGGGCCCCGCACATGGGAGTCCCCGGTCAGCGCGTGCAGGACCAGCACGGCGTTGCTCGCATCGGGGTCCAGCTCGCCCCAGGTCTCGTAGGCGAGGGTGACCTCCTCGAGAGTGTCCCCGCTCTCCAGCTGCAGCGGCCCGACCTCGGCGAAGAGCCGGTCGCCGGGACCGTCCTGCGGGCTCCAGGCACCGCTGATCGCCCGACGGCTCGGCACGGCCCCCGAGCTCGGCGTGGCCCCAGGGGCGAGCCGGGACCAGGCGTTGCCGGCGTCATGTCGTGCACCGAGCAGCGTCATCAGCGGTTCCTCCTCCCCCGTGCCGCCGCACCTCGGCGCTGCGCGCCGTCAGTCACTCGTGCGGCCACCAGGCCGGGGCGATCGGTTCATCGGTCAGGCGTGCCAGCAAGGGTGCCAGAGTCGACCCCGGATCTCTCGTCCACAGCTGGTCGACGAGCTCCCCGGCCGTCGCGTATCGGTGGTTCCACCACGACAGCAGCGCCAGCAGCACCGTCAGGCCCCGCCAGGCGGACTCGGCCAGCATCTCCTGCTCACCGCTCGTGGCCGCAGCGCACACCTGAGCCACCACGCGCAGCTTCTCGAGGGTCGAATACCAGCTGCCACCAGCACAGACATCGACATGTGGACGCCAGCTCCCGTCTGTGGTCAGCTCCTGGAGGAGACGGTCGCGATCCACCGTCCGACCCTGGCCGCGATCGATGCACTGCGCCAACAGTTCCCAGTGGAAGCTGTCGACCGCCACGGCCGACAGCAGCAGCGCCAGATGTTCACAGTCCGTCACATAGCGCTCATGGTCGCGGACGCGGCCGGCTCCCAGCCGGGAGACCGCCGCCCGCGCCGCGCCGAACAGGACCCTGGGATCGGTGCGGTCCGGGTCGAGCCCGCGCAGGCGCAGATCGGTGCCCGCGGCCGCCAGCGGCCCGTCCAGGGGCAGGTCCCGCGGGGTCTGGTGCCCGGTCAGCACCGCATGGGTCGCCGAGTGCGTCTCGGAGAACTCGCGCAGCGGACGGGGCGGCGAGACCCACAGCCGGATCTCCTCATCCGTCGAGCCCTGACCGAGCACCAGCTCCCGCCCGATGCCGCCTCCAACCACCCAGAGACGGTCGATCACGAACGGCTCGACCAGTCCGAAGCGAGCGGTGGTGAGCAGCATCGCCCCGGCACGGTCCGCAGCCTCGATCATCAGCTCCTCGGGGACGCTCTCGTACCCGTCCCCGACCAGGATCAGGGAGAAGGCGCCGCGGCAGCCCCGTCGCCGCATCAGCTCCAGATGATTCTCCAGGTGCTCCCTCCCCTCGGGTGCCAGCAGGTGGCGGCGGTCGGAACGGGTCACCAGGGGGCTGGTGCGGCGCCCGTCGTGGCCGAACAGCACCAGGCTGTCGCGCGGGATCAGGCCCAGGCAGATCCGGGCTTCGGCGATCAGCTCGGCAGGGTCGTGGGCACGCAGGAGTCTGGGGTCGGGGTCCGCGGAGGAGATGTCGGTCGTCATGGGACGAGGGTCGCGGAAGAGGAGCGCTCATGACCCGGAACATCGCGCTGTGTGGACGGGGCCCGTCTGGGGAGGAGCCGCGTTCGGGATCCTCCCCAGACGCCCGTGCGAGGATCGTGGGTGTCGATATGGAGGGATTCCCGATGGTTTCAGCCGGCACCGCTGCTGATCGCGACCACCTGCGCGATCTCGATGCCCACGTGGTCGACCGCGTCGGCCGGGTGCTCCGCACCGAGCTCGCCGCACGACGGGAGGAGCTGCGCACCGTCGCCCCCGAGACGGCCCTGCTCGTCGACGGCGTCCAGGGCTATCTCGAGGGCGGCAAGCTGCTGCGTCCCCGGTTCTGCTTCTGGGGCGGGGTGGCCGCTCTGGGGAGGCACCCCGAGGACGAGGAGACCGAGGCCCTGGCCCGCTACGGCGCCGCCATCGAGCTGGTGCAGGCCGCAGCCCTCATGCACGACGACGTCATCGATCACTCCCCCACCCGCCGCGGCCGGCCCGCGATGCACGTCGCCGCGGCCGAGCGCCATCGGCGCGAGGCCCTGTCCGGCGATCCCGAGGACTTCGGGGTCGCCGTGGCGATCGTGCTGGGCGACCTGGCGCTCAGCTGGTCCGAGCAGCTGGCCTCCGGGATCGACGGAGAGTCGCTGGACACCTCCCGCGCCCGCGGCGAGTTCGACCGGCTGCGCACGGAGGTGATGTCGGGGCAGTACCTGGACATCCTCCATCAGGCCGGGGGCTTCACCTCCACCGCCGACGCCGAGCGGGCGGCGCTGGAGGTGATCCACTGGAAGACGGTGCCGTACACGGTCCTGCGACCGGTGCGCATCGGGGCCGCCCTGCTGGGTGCCGGGCCCGGCGCGCTCGAGGCGCTGTCGCGGTGGTCGATCGAGATCGGGACCGCCTTCCAGCTGCGCGACGACCTGCTCAGCGTGGTCGGCGACACCGATCAGACCGGCAAGCCGATCGGCGGGGACATCGAGGAGGGCAAGCGCACGGTGCTGCTGGCCCGCACCCTGGCCGGCGCCGACCGGGCGCAGCGCGAGCTGCTGGAACGGACTGTCGGGCGCACCGATGCCCCGGCCTCGGACGTCGCCGCGGTCCACGAGCTCATGCTGCGGACCGGGGCCGTGGCCTCGGTCTCCGAGGAGGTGCAGGAGCGGGCAGCGCGTGCCGCACAGATCCTGGACCGGGCCGAGGGCCTCGGGGAAGAGGGCCGGGCAGGGCTGGCGGCCCTGGCGGCTCAGGCCACCGAGGTGGCCTCGCTGCCGTCCTGAGCGGCGGAAGTCACAGGGCCAAGGTCTGGGCGCGGCGGCGGACCTCGCCGCGCTGACCGCTCCGCAGGAGATCGATCGGGCGCCCGGGCAGGCTCTCGTCCTCGGTGAACAGCCAGGTCAGCAACTCGACATCGTCGAACCCGCCATCGCGCAGCACTGTCACGGTCCCTCCCAGGTAGGGAGCGATCCGACCATCCACCAGCAGCTCCGCCGGCACGGACCGCACCGCCGGGTCGCCGCGGCGGAGGGCCACCAGCTGATCGTCCTCGATCAGGCGGCGCACCCGGGAGACGTCCACGTCCAGGGCGAGGGCCACCTCGGGCAGGGTGAGCCAGTCGGTGATGAGCTTCTCGAGATCTTCCACCGCTCCAGGGTGGCATGAACGCCCTCCCCCGCGCACCCCCGGCCCGGAGCCCGCGTTTTACCACACCTGGGCCCTGATGTGTGTCGCTGCCGCGTCCTCCCTGCACTGCGGTCTAGATTGGCCTTGTGAGCTCGGCGACGTCGACTTCCCCCGGCATGGGCCTGCTCCTCGATGACCGCTACCGGGTCGAGGAGCTCATCGCGCGCGGGGGAATGGCGACCGTCCATCGCGGGCACGACCAGCGTCTGGATCGCGTGGTCGCCCTGAAGATCATGCACCCGCACCTGGCGACGGACGAGGACTTCCGCCGGCGCTTCGGCCGCGAGGCCCGCAGCGCGGCACGTCTCGCCCACCGCAACGTCGTCGGTGTCTTCGACCAGGGAGAGGACGCCGACAGCGTCTACCTGGCCATGGAGCTCATCGAGGGCAGGACTCTGCGGGCCCGCATCAGCGAGCAGCCGCGACAGTCCCTGCGCGAGGTGCTCGATGTGACCGCGCAGGTCCTCGAGGCACTGGTCGCCGCGCATCGCGCCGGCATCGTCCATCGCGACATCAAACCGGAGAACATCCTGATCGACCACAGCGGCGTGGTGAAGGTCGCCGACTTCGGTCTGGCGCGCGCGATCGGCACCTCCAACTCCTCCGCGAGCGCCACGCTGCTGGGCACGGTCGCCTATATCAGCCCGGAGGTGGTCACCCGCGGTCACAGCGACGAGCGCAGTGACCTGTACTCGCTGGGTGTGGTGCTGTTCGAGATGCTGACCGGGACCCAACCGTTCACCGGGGAGCAGCCGGTCCACGTCGCCTTCCAGCACGTCCACGACGACATCCCCGCCCCGTCGACGGTGGTCTCCGGCATTCCCCGCGAGCTGGACTCCCTGGTGACCTGGGCGGCGGCCCGCTCGGTCGAGCAGCGCCCGGCGGGCGCGCTGGACCTGCTGCGGGCCGTGCACGAGCTGCAGCACTCCCTGCCCGACGCTGTCATGGACACCCGGCCCCGGCCGCGGGAGGACGCCGACACCGGGGAGGTACCGCGGCCGACCATGCTGCTCGAGGAGGTGATCGCCGATCTCGGGGCGGCCCCGCGCGCGTTCCCTCTGCCCGGCCCGGCCGAGGACACGGACGAGGACACGGCCGGCGACGAGGAACCGGCGTCGCGCTCCGTGATCGTGCCCGCCCCGCGCCCACGACAGGGACGCCACCGCGTCCAGGGGGCTCGGCGCCGTTCACCCATGATGGCCGGGCTGGCGACGCTCAGCGCGGTCGCGGTGCTCGCCCTGGGCGGGTGGGGCGGCGCCGACTGGTACCTGACCGTCGGCCCCGGAGCCGACCGGACCGTGCCCGTTCTGGTGGGCACCCGGCTGTCGGACGCCGAGGCGGCGCTGTCCGCAGCCGATCTGGGCACGCGCACCGAGGAGCGCTTCGACGCCTCCGTCCCGGCGGGGCACGTGATCTCCTCCTCCCCCGCCAGCGGGGAGAGCGTCAAGCGGGGCGCCGACGTGCGCGTGGTCGTCTCACGCGGCGAGGAGACCTTCGAGGTCCCCGACCTCGAGGGGATGAGCGTGGAGGACGCCCGCTCCCGGGTGGAGGAGCAGGGCCTGGTGCTGATCGAGGACGAGGCGGTCTGGTCCGAGACCGTACCGGCCGGCGAGATCGTCTCCCAATCGCAGGAGGCCGAGGCGCTGCCGGCGGGAGGAGAGGTCCATGTGGTCGCCTCCCAGGGGCGCCAGCCGATCCCGATCCCCGACCAGAGCGGCCGCGAGGGCGAGGCCGCCCGCGTCGCGCTGGAGGAGGCCGGGTTCACCGTCACCACCTCCAGCGCCCACTCGGCTTCCGTGCCGGAGGGTTCGGTGATCTCCCAGTCGCCCGGCTCCGGCACCGGTCATCGCGGGGACACCGTGGAGCTGGTCACCTCGCTCGGCCCGGAGATGGTCACCGTTCCGGACGTGTTCCGCATGCCGGAGGACGAGGCCCGCTCCGAGCTGGAGTCGGCGGGCTTCTCGGTCACGGTCGAGCACGATCGCGGAGAACCGGTCTTCGGACTGGTCTACGAGCAGTCCGCGGAGGCCGGCAGCGAGCTGGCCAAGGGCTCGACCGTCACCCTCACCGTCTTCTGACGGCGAGCCATCAGCGGCGCGAGAGCATCTCCGCGACCAGGAAGGCCAGCTCGAGGGACTGCTGGTGGTTCAGGCGCGGATCGACCAGTGTCTCGTAGCGGCGGGTCAGTCCCTCCTCGTCGATCTCCCCGGTTCCGCCGAGCACCTCGGTGACGTCGTCACCGGTCAGCTCCATGTGCAGCCCGGCGGGAACCGTCCCCAGCCCCTGGTGGACCTCGAAGAAGCCCACCACCTCGTCGAGGATGTCCTCGAAGCGGCGGGTCTTGTAGCCGTTGGAGGAGGTGATCGTGTTGCCGTGCATGGGATCGGTGACCCAGGCGACCTGGGCTCCCGCATCGCGCACTCCCTCGACCAGGGCGGGCAGACGATCGCGGATGTTCCCGGCTCCCATGCGGGTGATGAAGGTCAGGCGACCGGGCTCGCGCTCGGGGTCGAGCGTGTCGATCAGCCGCAGCGCGTCGTCGACCGTGGCCGTCGGCCCCAGCTTCACGCCGATCGGGTTGCGCAGCTTCGCCATGAAGTCCACGTGCGCACCGTCCAGCTGCCGGGTGCGCTCGCCGATCCACAGCATGTGACCGGAGGTGCCGTAGATCTCGCCGGTGCGGGAGTCGACCCGGGACATGGCCTCCTCGTAGTCGAGCAGCAGCGCCTCGTGGGAGGCGTAGAACTCGACGACCTTCAGGGCGTCGAAGTCCGCCCCGATCGCGGCCATGAAGCGGATCGCCTTGTCGATCTGACCCGCCAGCTCCTCGTAGCGGTCGTAGCCGCTGCCGGATGTGAACCCACGGTTCCAGGAGTGGACCTCGCGCAGATCCGCGAACCCGCCGCCCGTGAAGGCGCGGAGCAGGTTCAGCGTCGAGGCGCTGGTGGTGTACATCCTCCACAGACGCTGCGGATCGGGGGTGCGCGCCTCCAGGGTGAAGGCGTGGTCGTTGACCGCGTCCCCACGGTAGGTGGGCAGGGTGACGCCGTCGCGAGTCTCCTCGTCGCCCGAGCGGGGCTTGGCGAACTGGCCCGCCATGCGCCCCATCTTCACCACCGGCACGGAGGCCCCGTAGGTCAGCACCGCCGCCATCTGCAGGATGGTGCGGATCTTGTTGCGGATGCGGTCGGCGGTGGCCTCGGCGAATGTCTCCGCGCAGTCGCCTCCCACCAGCAAGAACGCCTCGCCACGAGCGGCGGCGGCCACCCGCTCGCGCAGCACGTCGACCTCGCCGGCGAACACCAGCGGCGGGGCGGCGCGCAGGTCGTCGAAGACGGCGCTGCGCTCGGCCTCGTCCGGCCAGACGGGCTGCTGCACCCGGGGATACCCGCGCCATGCGCTCAGAGCCGCCAGGCCGTCGTCGGCCGAGGACAGCGAGAAGTCATGGGCACGGGCGGGGGCATCAGGACTGAACTGGTTCACGCCACCAGGGTACGCAGTCGTGGCCGGGGGCGGGTCCCGCATCCCGCGGTCCGGGCCCTCAGGAGGCGCGGTGGTCGCGCAGGCGCTTCTTGACGTCCGCGGCGTACTCGTCCACGTATTGCTGGCCCGACAGCTCCTGGATGCGCCGGACCACCTCATCGGTGGCCTCACGCATCACCACGGCCTCCTCCTTGCCCTCCAGCTCGAGGTGCTCGAGTCGGACCGGCTCCCCCACCATCACGTCGATGCGTGGGGAGCGGCGGGGCAGATAGCGGCGTCCGCGCTGGGCCTCGAAGCTGCCCCGCATCGCGACGGGGACGATGGGAGCCCCGGTGGCCAGGGCGAAGCGGGCCACCCCGGTCTTGCCGCGGTAGAGCCGGCCGTCCGGGCTGCGGGTGCCCTCGGGGTAGATGCCCAGGATCTTCCCAGCCTCCAGGACCTCGAGGCCCGCCTCGATCGCCGAGCGGGAGGCGTTGCCCCCGGCACGATCCACCGGCATCACGTGCAGGCCGCGCATGATCGCCGCGAACACTGCGTTCAGCGGCGAGCCGCCGGCGAAGATGTCGGACTTGCCCAGGAAATGCACCGTGCGCCGCAGCGATGCCGGCAGGATCACCGTGTCCGAGTACGCCAGATGGTTCGAGGCCAGGATCACCGGACCCTGGTCGGGGATGTGCTCGGCGCCGCTGATGGTGGGCTTCCAGACCGCTGACATCACCGCTCGGACCGGAGGCTTGGCGATCTCGTACAGCACGTCGGACTCCTCGGGTGGGGACTCGGCGGCACGTGGCCGGGACGGGTCGTCGGGGCGGGTCTGAGGCGCAGGGGATGAACCGAGCGGGCGGGGGTGCGACGATGGACCCATGACCTTCAGCGAACTCTCCCGCTCCTGGCGCGCGCGGGGACACTCTAACCCGCGTGGCGGCCTGCTCCTGTGCCATGGGTTCACCGGTTCGCCGCAATCCCTGCGACCGTGGGCGCAGGACCACGCCGATCGCGGCTGGGATGTGGACCTTCCACTGCTGCCGGGGCACGGGAGCACCTGGCAGCAGATGGCCCGGACCACGTGGCAGGACTGGTACGGGCGGGTGCACGATGCCGCCCTCGACCTCTCCCGGGAGCACGGGCCGATCGCGGTCGGAGGGCTGTCGATGGGAGGGGCGCTGACCCTGACGCTGGCCGCCGACCCCGATCTGGAGGGACGCATCGCCGCCGTGGTGCTGGTCAATCCCGGGCTCACCCTGCCGCCGGCAGCACGCCTGGCCCCGCTGATCGCACCGTTCGTCCCGAGTCTGGAGGGCATCGGCTCCGACATCGCTCTGGAGGGCGCCCACGAGGAGGCTTACGACCGGGTGCCGATGAGGGGGGTGGCGAACCTGCGTCGTCTGTTCTCCCGCGCCCGCTCCCAGTTGTCAGCGGTCCGCGTCCCCGTGCTGCTGGCGACCTCCACCGTCGACCACACGGTCCGGCCCAGTGACAGCGACCTCGTCGCCGCCGGGGTGCGCGGCCCGGTCGAGCGTCTGTCGATGACCCGCAGCTATCACCTGGCCACGCTCGACCACGACGCCGACCTGCTGTTCGACACCTCGGCGCGCTTCCTGGACCAGCACGTGCAGCGACCCGCCCGAGGCCCGGCATGAACACCTCGCCCGACGATCGCGAACGCCCCGGCCCCCGCGACATGGACGCCGAGTTCGCGCGCATGCTCGAGCAGGAGGGCCTCGAGCTCGGCCCCGGGCAGCCGCCCCGCGAACCACCGGCCGGCGATCATCCCCCCTCGACGCGGCCCCCTGACGGATCCGCCGGCCCTGACGACGAGCTGTGGGGCCTCGGCCCCGATTCGCCTGCCGACCCGGCCGGAACCGAGTCCCGCGCCCGCTCCCGGGCCGCCCATCCTGCGGCCGGCGGCCCGGGACGGGACCCGCAGCCTCCCGCCGAGCTCGACGAGGACGACTTCCTGAGCGATGACGAGGTCATCTACGGGGATTTCGAGCCCCCGGACCCGGATCTGCCCGAGCCCTCCGGGGGTGCGCTGTGGTCCTGGACAGCGCTGATCGGCGGCTTCCTGCTGATGGTGACGGCGACCGTCACCCCCTCCCTGCCCGGGTTCCTGGGCTGGTTGGGCGGAGCCGCGGCCATCGGCGGTGTCGTGGCGCTGCTGCTGAGGGTGCCGCGCACCCCGCGGGACGACGACGGCGCCCAGGTGTGAGCGCCGGCGGGCCGGCGCGGTCAGCGCGCCAGGTCCGCGGCCCCGACGATGCCGGCCCGGTTACCCAGACCGGCCAGGACGAAGCGGGCCGGCTCCCGGTGAGCACGGCCCGTCAGCGAGGCGGAATAGGCCCGTCGTGCCGGATCGAGCAGCAGATCCCCGGCATCGGCCACCCCGCCGCCGACCACGATCACATCGGGATCCAGCAGCGAGGAGATGGAGGCCATCCCTCGCCCCAGCCAGGTCCCCAGCTCGCCGATCAGCTCCCTCGACCCGGGATCGCCCTGCTGAGCCAGACGCGTGATCAGGGGCCCGTCGATGCCCTTGCGAGTGCCCCCGGAGGCCTCCACCAGCGGGCTCATCGCGGGGTCCCCGACGCCGGCGCGCCGCTTGGCGGTGCGCACCAGGGCGGTCCCGGACGTGTACTGCTCCAGGCACCCGCGCAGACCACAGCCGCACCACTGGCCGTCGGGCACAGCCGTCATGTGCGCGACCTCCCCCGCGAAGCCTCCGCTGCCGCGCACCAGGTTGCCGTCCAGGACGATCGCACCGCCCAGTCCGGTGCCCACGGTGACCATCAGCATGTGCACCGCCTCCGTCGCAGCGCCGAAACGGTATTCGGCCCAGCCTGCGGCGTTGGCGTCATTCTCCACCACCACGGGCAGCCCCAGCAGCTGCTCGAGCTGCTCGGCCAGCGGATGATGGCGCCAGGCCACGTTGGCGGCGAAGTTCACCGTGCGCCGATCGGCGCCGATGAAGCCCGCCGCCCCGACCCCGACACCGGCCACCTCATGCTCGGCCCGCAGCTCCGCGACGGCATCGGCCACGCCCGCCTCGAGCAGCTCCGGATCCGTGGCCGGGGTGCTACGAGTAGTGGTGGCGATGATCCACCCCTGCTCATCGACCACCCCTGCCGCGATCTTGGTCCCGCCGATGTCCACGCCGATGGAGAGCATGCTGTGGTGTTCCTTCCGCCTCGAACCCGCCTGTCGGCACAATCCTAGATCCCCTGCCGTAGAATCCGCGTGACCCCACCAGCGCTTCCGGGCCGCTGCCCCAGACCGGCGGCCGCCCCCGGCCCGGATCGAAGGAGATTCGATGAAGCAGTTCGGCACTGCCGCCCAGCACGTCAGCCGCGAGGACGAGAACACCACGGACATGCTGCTGGAGAGGCTGCGCACCCACCCCTCCATCCCGATCTTCGAGCGCGCTGACGGCTCCGGTTCCTATACGCCCGTGGAGATGGCCGATTTCATCACCGAGGTCAAGGCCGTCGCCAAGGGGCTGATCGCCTCCGGCCTGGAGACCGGGGACGCGGTGGCGATCCTGTCCCGCACCCGCTACGAATGGGCACTGGCCGACTGGGCGATCTGGTGGGTGGGGGGCGTGAGCGTCCCGATCTACGAGACCTCCTCACCCAGCCAGATCCAGTGGATCGCCTCGGACTCCTCCATCCGCTTCGCCCTCGTCGAGGCCGAGCGCCATGCGGAAGACGTCGAGTCCGTACGGGACCAGGTGCCCTCCCTCGAGCACATCGGCGTGATCGAGGACGGCATCCTCGAGGAGCTGAAGAAGCGCGGGGCCGATGTCAGCGACGAGGACCTCGAGGCCCGCCGCACCTCCCGCCGGATGGAGGACATCGCCACTATCATCTACACCTCCGGGACCACTGGCCGCCCCAAGGGCGCCGAGCTCACCCACGCGAACTTCGTCGACACCACCCGCAGCGCCGTCAACCTGCTCGGTCAGCAGGTGCTCCCGCCGGGGTCGCGACTGCTGATGTTCCTGCCGATGGCGCACGTGTTCGCCCGCCTGATCACGGTGGTGGCCGCGGCCTGGCCGGTGACCACCGCCTTCACCCCGGACACCAAGAACCTGCTGCCGGACCTCGCAGCCTTCAAGCCCACGTTCCTGCTCGCCGTGCCCCGGGTGTTCGAGAAGGTCTACAACGGCGCCGAGGCGAAGGCCATCGCCGGCGGGCGGGGCAAGATCTTCGCTGCCGCCACGCAGACCGCGATCGACTTCTCGAAGGCGCAGAGCGCGGGGAAGGTCCCGCTGATCCTGAAGGCCAAGCACACGCTGTTCGACAAACTCGTCTACGGAAAGCTGCGCGAGGCGATGGGCGGGCAGATCGGCTGGGCGGTCTCCGGCGGCGCGGCCCTCGGGGAGAGGCTCGCCCACTTCTTCCGCGGGATCGGGGTCACTGTGCTCGAAGGGTACGGCCTGACCGAGACCACCGCACCGGTGTGCGTCAACCTGCCCTGGGCCGTCAAGCCCGGCACCGTCGGCCCGCCGCTGCCCGGCTCGACGATCGCGATCGACGACAACGGCGAGATCCTCGTCAAGGGCGTGATGGTCTTCAAGGGCTACCGCAATAATCCCGAGGCCACCGCAGAATCCCTGCGGGACGGCTGGTTCCGCACCGGCGACATCGGCTCGCTGGACGCCGACGGGTCGCTCACCATCACCGGTCGCTCCAAGGAGGTCCTCGTCACCGCCGGGGGCAAGAACGTCTCCCCGGCCCCGCTGGAGGACGTGCTGCGCTCCCACCCGCTGGTCAGTCAGTGCGTGGTGATCGGCGACCAGCGGCCCTTCGTCGCCGCGATCCTGACCCTGGACGCGGAGATGCTGCCCACCTGGTTGGAGAACAACGGGATGCCGGAGATGACGGTCTCGGAGGCCGCGGCCGACGAGAGGGTCCGCGCCGAGCTGCAGACCGTGGTCGACAAGGCCAACCAGACCGTCTCCCGGGCGGAGTCCATCCGGGTCTTCGAGGTCATCGACGACGACTTCACCGAGGAGAACGGCTACCTCACGCCCTCGATGAAGCTCAAGCGCAACATCGTGGTCAAGGACTTCGCCGAGGTGATCGACAGGATCTACACCCGCTCCAAGCCCGCCGCCTGAGCGTCGGGCCCGTTCGTCAGGGCCTCGTCATAGTCTGCGGTCATGTCCGCCCGCCGCCAGCTGAGCTTCGAGGATCTCGGCACCCCGCTGATCGAGACGACCCTGGTGGTCGTGGATCTGGAGACGACCGGGACCGATCCCGGAGCCGACGCGATCACGGAGATCGGCGCGGTCAAGGTGCGCGGTGGCGAGGTGCTGGGCGAGTTCCGCACCTTCGTCGATCCGCAGCGCCCGATCCCCGCCTACATCGCCTCGCTGACGGGGATCACCGACGCAGCCGTGGCCGGCGCGCCGCCGATCCAGTCCGTGCTGCCCACCTTCCTCGACTTCGTGGGCGACGCCGCGCTGGTGGCTCACAACGCCCGCTTCGACATCTCCTTCCTCTCCGCCCAGGCCGCCCGCTGCCAGGTGACCTGGCCCCGGCCGCAGGTGCTGGACACCCTGGCCCTGGCCAGGACGGTGTTCCGCCGGGATGAGGTGCGCGATCACAAGCTGAGCACCCTGGCCGCCCACGTCGGCGCCACCATCAGCCCGGATCACCGGGCGCTGACCGATGCCCGCGCGACCGTGGACGTGCTGCACGCGATCATCGACCGGCTGGGGCCGACGGGCGCGAGCACCCTGGAGGATCTCGCCTCGGCCCACCGCCGGGCCCGGCCCGTCCAGCTGCGCAAGAAGCACCTGGCCGAGCACATCCCGTCGGTCCCGGGGGTCTACCAGTTCCTCGACGCCCAGGGGAAGCCGCTGTACGTCGGCACGTCACAGAACCTGCGCAGCCGGGTCAGGACGTACTTCACCGCTGCCGAGAGCCGCCGCCGGGTGCTGGACATGCTGCCGCGTGCCGAGCGGATCTCGGTGATCGAGACCACCACCGCCACCGAGGCGGCTGTGCGCGAGCTGCGGATCATCGGCCAGGAGAAGCCCCCCTCCAACCGGCACGGCCTGACCCCCGAGAAGGCTCTGTGGCTGCGTCTGGAGACGGGAGCCTCGGGGCTGCGTGCCGCGCGCCTGGCACGGGACGAGTCGGACGGCTCGGCGCAGATCGGTCCGCTGGCCTCCCGCCACGACGTCGAGCCGCTGCGGGGCCTGCTCACCGATGCGATCATCGGCCGCGGCTCCTCGCTGGAGCGTGCCGGTGGCCGCACGACGCATACGGACGAGGGGCACCGCCGCAGGCTCCACCGGGCGATGACCCAGGATCCGACGGAGGTGCTCGATCACGCGGCCGCCCGGATGCGCGCCCACGCCAGCGCGAACCGCTATGAGGACGCCGAACGGATCCGCCGCCTCGCCCTGACCTACCTGACCGCTGCCCGCCGAGCGTGCCGGCTGCGCGCGATCGGCGGGACCGAGCTGCTGATCGCCGCCCGTCCGAGCACGGAGGGGGTGGTCGGCGGGAAGGGCTGGGAGCTGCTGGCCGTGCGGCACGGACGCTTCGCGGGGACGGTCCTGGTGCCCCACCACGCCGATCCGCTGGCCGCGGCGCGCTCGCTCGCGCTGACCGGGACCGGCGAGGGTGACCTGGCAGCTCCTCTGTGCCAGGGCCACCACCAGGAGACCGAGATCCTGTTGAGCTGGCTCGAGGGTCCCGGGGTGCGCACGGTGCTCAGCGACGGCAGCTGGAGCCATCCGGCGCGGGCGCGGTTCGACCAGGACCATCTCACCCGGCGCTTCGCCCGGACAGCGATGCCGACGGAGGCATAGGCTCGGGGGGTGAGAGCCAAGGCGCCTCGAGCGCCCTGTCGGAGGAGAGAAGCCATGATCACCGCCATCGTCTCGATTCTCGTCGAGTCGCACCGGATCCCCGAGGTCGCTCAGCGGGTGGTCGACATCGAGGGCGTCGACCAGGTCTACTCGGTGACCGGGGACGTCGACCTGATCGCTGTGGTGCGGGTGCGCCGCCATGAGGACCTCGCCGAGGTGATCGCCGATCAGCTCAGCAAGGTCGACGGGGTCCGGGGCACCACCACCAACATCGCCTTCAAGACCTACTCCAAGCGAGACCTGGACGTCGCCTTCGACCTTGGCATCGACGGCTGAGGACCGCAGCGGCCGGCGTCAGCCCGCCTCCTCCTGCGCCTCCTGAGAGGCCGCGGCCCAGCGGGCGACCAGTTGGGCCGGACGGCCCGAGTCCAGGGCGTCCCGTGCCTCCTCGAAGGCCGCGATGAAGCGGCTCTCGAAGTCCCCGGCGGCCGGCTCCCCGATCCCGTCGTAGGCGACCAGGCCCGCCGCGGCGTTCAGCAGCACGGTGTCGCGGACGGCCTGCATCCGGCCCGCCGTCACGCCCCCGAACAGGTCCCGGGCGACCTGGGCGTTGTCCTCGGCGTCGCCGCCGCGCAGCGTCTCGTGCCCGCTCCGCGCGATCCCCAGCAGCGAGTGCGGGTCCAGCACGTGCTCGCGGACCTCGCCGCCCCGCACCTCCCACACGTCGGACGCCGCGGTGACGGTCAGCTCGTCCAGGCCGTCCTGACCGCGGAAGACCAGCGCGCTCGTGGAGCGCGAGGCGAACACCCCGGCGACGATCGGGGCGAGCCCCGGGTCGGCCACGCCGACCGCGCTGGCGCGAGGGCGACCAGGGTTGGTGATCGGGCCCAGGATGTTCATCACAGTGGGGATGCCCAGCCCCTTGCGGGCCTCTGCCGCATACCGCATCGAGGGATGGAACACCTGGGCGAACAGGAATGTCATACCGACGCGGCCGACCAGCTCCTCGACCGCCGGGACCGGGAGGTCGAGCCTGACCCCCAGCGCCTCGAGCACATCGGCCGAACCGGACTTCGAGGAGGAAGCGCGGTTGCCGTGCTTGACCACCGTGCGACCGGTGGAGGCGATGATGATCGAGGCCATCGTGGAGATGTTCACAGTCTGGGCGAGATCCCCGCCGGTGCCGACGATGTCCACCGCCCGCCGTGGCGCCCGGACCGGGCGGGCGTGGGAGACCATCGCGTCGGCCAGGGCCGCCAGCTCCGTGCTCGTCACGCCTTTCGCCTGCAGCGCGACCAGGAACCCGGCCAGCTGCACCGCGGTCGCCTGCCCGGACATCGCCTGGTCCATGGCCCAGGCGGCCGACGGGCCGTCGAGCTCCTGGCCGCGCACCAGGCGCGACGTGATCTGTGACCAGGTCGGGATGTTCTCGTTCATGCCCCGATGATCGCATCCCCGGGGGCAGCGACGGTCGCCTGGATCACGGAGCGCATCACAGAATGATCACGACCACGCATGCGCCGGCCGCCTGGCCGCTCGGATGCGTGTCCTGGTTCGTGACGGCGCGTCAGGAGGGATATGCTGACCTGGTTCGCCCGGGGCCGTGCCCGGCGGTGTGCTCGTACGTCGTGGACTGAGCGCACTGATCCTGACGACACGACATAATGGTGACGTGACTACTGCGACCTTGACTGAGCGCCCTCCGTCCGCTGTCCCAGCGGTCGGCCGCCCCAACCCGACGCAGATCGGCACGATCGTCTGGCTCGCCAGCGAAGTGATGTTCTTCGGCGGCCTGTTCGCGATGTGGTTCACCCTTCGCTCCATGGTTCCTGACAACTTCGGCATCGGTCAGGCCAACTTCACGCACGGCTACGCCATCGTGAACACCACGATCCTGGTGTCGAGCTCCTTCACCTGTCAGTTCGGCGTCTGGGTCGCGGAGGGCAAGATGCCCTTCAGCAAGTCGTTCACGCCGCGTAAACGACGCACCGGATCGATCTTCAACGTCGCCCGCTGGGGTCTGGTCGAGTGGTTCACCGTGACCTTCGTGCTGGGCGCGATCTTCGTCAGCGGCCAGGCCTACGAGTACGCCGAACTGGTCCACGAGGGCGTGACGATGTCGTCCTCGGCCTTCAGCTCGGTCTTCTACCTCGCCACCGGCTTCCACGGCATCCACGTCATCGGCGGGCTGATGGCTTTCCTGATGGTGCTGCTGCGGGCGTTCACCGCCGAGAAGTTCACCGCCCACGAGAAGATCTCCGCGATCTGCGTCTCCTACTACTGGCACTTCGTGGACATCGTCTGGGTGGGGCTGTTCTTCGTCGTCTACCTGCTCGACCCGGTCATGACCGCCCTGGATCCCAGCCACCTGGTCCCGGTCTCCATGGACTGGACCATCTTCTGACCCTCCCGGTCGCAGGAGAGTCACGGCTCCTTCCGACCGCAGTCCCTTCCGTCCCCGCCAGCCCCTTGCACGAATCGAGGTTCGAACCGTGAAGGCACTCGCCGCACGTCGCCATCACCCGATGGCGTTACTCGTGATCCTGCTGCTCGCGCTCGTCGCGACCGGCGGGCTCTATGTCGCGCTCCAGCCGCGCGCGGCCCAGGCCGAGGCCTACTCGCAGGATGACGTCGAGGCCGGCGAGGCCCTGTTCCTCGCCAACTGCGCCAGCTGCCACGGCCCGGCCGGTGAGGGCCAGGTCGACTCCGAGGGCACCCTCGGCCCGTCCCTGATCGGCGTGGGAGCCGCCTCGGTGGACTTCCAGGTCGGCACGGGCCGCATGCCCATGCAGCGTGCAGGAGCCCAGGGGCCGGAGAAGCCCCCGCAGATGAACGAGGAGCAGACCCGCCAGCTGGCCGCCTACGTGGCCTCCCTGGGCCCCGGCCCTGCCGTGCCCGACGAGGAGATGGTCGATCCGGAGCTGGGCGACCCGGTCAACGGTGGCGAGATCTTCCGCATCAACTGCGCCATGTGCCACAACGCCGCCGGCGCCGGCGGCGCGCTGACGCGCGGCAAGTTCGCCCCGCCGGTGATCGGGGTCGAGCCCCAGCACGTGTACGAGGCCATGGACACCGGCCCGCAGAACATGCCGGTCTTCAATGACGCGAACCTCTCCCCCGACGATAAGCGCGACGTCGTCGCCTACCTCCACGCGCTCGACGAGACCGGGTCCCCCGGCGGCATCTCCCTGGGCAACCAGGGGCCCGTGACCGAAGGCCTGTACGTGTGGACCATCGTCCTGTCCCTGCTGGTCGCCTGCGCCGTGTGGCTGGGGGCGAAGGCGAAGTGAATTCGACTATGAACAACAATCTCGACGGCTCCTCCCCCGAGCGCGGCATCAGCGCGATCGCGCCCAAGGAGGGTGGCGGCTTCCCGAACCCCGGGCTGCCCCCTCACGTCCACCGGCAGGCCGACACCGACCCACGGGCGGCCAAGCGGGCCGAACGGGTCGTGGCAGCGCTCTTCCTGCTCTCCGTACTGGGAACCGTGATCTTCATCGCGGCCTACTTCCTGGTCACACCGGAGTACACGAACCTCTTCGCCGACTCCGGCACCTGGGACGCGCTGTGGTGGTCCAACCTGACCATCGGCCTCGGTCTGGCCATCGCGGTCTTCTTCGTCGGCGCGGCCGCGGTCCACTGGGCCAAGACGCTGATGCCCGATGACGAAGCGATCGAGGAGCGGCACCCGATCCGCAGCAGCGAGGAATCGCGCACGGCAGCCGCGGAGATCATCACCGGCGGGCTCGAGGAGACCGGTATCGCTCGGCGCCCCCTGATCGTCACCTCGATGGTGGCGGCGCTGGCCGCCCTGCCCATCGCCGTTCTCGCGCCGCTGTCGACTTTCGGGCCGCTGCCGGGCAACAAGCTCCGCCACACCTTCTGGGGCTCCTCGGACGAGCCCCAGCGCCTCGCTCGCGACCACGACGGCACCCCGATCCGTGCCGCGGATGTGGCCATCAACGCGATCTTCCATGTGATGCCCGAGGGCCTGACCCCGGACACCGAGCACTACCTCGAGGAACGCGCCAAGGCCGCCACCGTGATCGTGCGGGTCGATCCTCGCGACGTGAAGGACGAGGAGAGCCTGGCCAACGGGTACGACGGCATCCTGGCGTTCTCGAAGATCTGCACCCACGTCGGGTGCCCCGTGGCCCTGTACGAGCAGCAGACCCACCACATGCTCTGCCCCTGCCACCAGTCGACCTTCGACGTGACCGACGGCGCCCGGGTCATCTTCGGACCTGCCAAGCGCCCGCTGCCGCAGCTGCCGATCACGGTCGACGACGAGGGCTACCTCGTGGCCGCCGCAGACTTCCCCGAGCCGATCGGTCCCAGCTTCTGGGACATCCACAAGGACCAGTGATCTCGTGACCACCGCGACTCCAGATTCCCGGAACCAGGCCCCGGCCCAGGGACGCGCCATGAAACTCGGCGCGATCGGTGGCGACTGGCTCGACCAGCGCGTCACCGGTGGCGGCTTCGTCAAGTTCTTCGCCCGCAAGATCTTCCCGGACCACTGGTCGTTCATGTTCGGGGAGGTGGCGCTCTACAGCTTCGTCATCCTGGTCCTCTCCGGCACGTTCCTGACGATGTTCTTCGATCCGTCGATGACCGAGGTCACCTACGCCGGCCCGTACGAGCCCTTCCAGGGCTTGCAGATGTCCCGTGCCTACGAGTCGACCCTCGAGATCACCTTCGAGATCACCGGCGGCATGCTCTTCCGCCAGATGCACCACTGGGCGGCGCTGGTCTTCGTCGTCGCGATCTTCGTGCACATGTTCCGCGTGTTCTTCACGGGAGCGTTCCGCAAGCCGCGTGAGCTCAACTGGCTGATCGGCTTCACCCTGCTCGTCCTCGCCATGGCCGCCGGCTTCTCCGGCTACTCCCTGCCGGACGACGTGCTCTCGGGCAACGGTCTGCGCATCGCCGACGGTGTCGCCAAGGCGATCCCGCTCATCGGCGTGTACATCTCGTTCCTGCTCTTCGGCGGCGAGTTCCCGGGCACGGACATCATTCCGCGCCTGTACGCCATCCACATCATGATCATTCCGGCCGCGATCATCGCGATGATCGGCATCCATCTGGTGCTGCTGGTGCTGCACAAGCACACCCACTACCCCGGGCCGGGCCGCACGGACCGCAACGTGGTCGGCTTCCCACTCTTCCCGGTGTACACGGCCAAGGCCGGTGGATTCTTCTTCCTGGTCTTCGGGATCATCACGTTCATCTCCGCGACCACCTCGATCAACGCCATCCATGTCTACGGGCCCTACGACCCCTCCCCGGTCTCCGCGGGCGCCCAGCCCGACTGGTACATCCTGTTCATGGAGGGCGCGTTGCGCCTGATGCCCGGTTGGCCGGAGTTCACGCTGTTCGGGTACACGCTGTCGCTGAACATCCTGATACCGGGAGTGGTCATCCCCGGGATCCTGTTCGGATTCATGGCCCTGTATCCGTTCATCGAATCTTGGATCACCGGTGACGACCGTGAGCACCACGTGCTGGACCTGCCCTACAACGTCCCGGTGCGCACCGGGCTGGGCGTCGCCTGGATCACCGCCTACGTCGTCCTGATGATCTCCGGCGGGAACGACATCCTGGCGCATTCGCTCGAACTGTCGGTCAATGACACGATCTACTTCTTCCGGGTCGGGTTCTTCCTGTTCCCCGTGATCGCGTTCTTCGTGACCAAGCGGCTGTGCCTGTCGATCCAGCGTCTGAAGCGTGCCGAGGTCCTCCACGGTGTGGAGACCTCCCGCATCATCCGCAGCGAGACCGGCGACATGATCGAGATCCATGAGCCGCTGAACGAGTACGACCGCTGGGTGCTGGTGCAGCACGACGACTTCCGACCGCTCAAGGCCGGCAACGGCGTCTCGAAGCTGCGCGCGGCGGCGACCTCGTTCTTCTTCAAGGATCGGATCGAGCCGGTCACGCCCGCCGAGCTGCGGGAGGCCTTCGAGCATGCTGCTCATGAGAAGGAGACCGTCGACCGGGTCACCGATGGTGACTACAGCACACCGGCCGAGCAGCTGCTCGATCACCACGTGTGATGGAGCACTGAGCGCGAATCACAGACGAAGGCCCCGGGGATCGTCCCCGGGGCCTTCGTCGCGTCAAAGGGCTCCTGCACTCCGCAGCGGATCGGTGCGGGAGGTTGCGGCTTCCCTCGCCCCTGGCGCCGACGGTGCTGTACGCAGCCTCTATTCGAGAAGGGGGCTTCGGCGACGGGCTCTTCGACGGGCCGCGGCGCGGCTCCGATCGCTCGCGGCGCGATCCTCTGCCCCCTCGCCGCTGCCGCGCGCCATGGTCAGCAGGTACCGCGCTGCCGGCAGACTGAGGCGACGGTCAGCGCGCCGCAGGGCACGCAAAGCCCGCAGCTGCTGACCCGAGGGATCCACCGACGCGCTCTCCAGCACCTCGCGCGCCCAGGTGGTCGCCCGCCGCGCCGCGTCATCGTCGGCGAACAGGCCGAGAACTTCCCACCGGGCCCTGCCGAGCGGATCCACCTGGTTGCTGATCATCTGGCTGCCTCCTGGTTGCTCGGACGCCGCGGTCCGCACATCGGGGCGTAACCGGCATGGGCCGGCGCCGGCCGGTTCCGGCACACGCTAGCACCTATGACCGCTGCGGCAGACGGCAGGACGGAGGGCCAGCCCGCTTCGGACAGGTCACAGCGTCGTGACGCTGTTATACCTATTACGTACTGTTCGTTCTGTCCCATGGTCCGCCCCGGCACGGACGGCACGGCAGGACATCTCCCCGTCACGCAGCGGCTCGTGGCCGTTGAGCTCTCATGCCGGGTTCATGATGGTGCTGCGCCACTCCTCTGCATACGCCGCGGATCGAGCCGCACGACAAGGGCCCCGCACCGACTCTCGGTCGATGCGGGGCCCTTGCGCGGTGGAATCAGTGGGCGTGCTGCCCGCGGGAGAACTCCAGCACCCAGAGCAGAACTCCATAGACGCCGACGATGATGCCGAAGGCGAAGATCCACCAGCCGGCTGCGATGCCGAGGAAGCACAACGATGCCCCCAGGGAGGCCCAGAGCGGTGCCCAGCTGTACGGGGAGAAGCTCCCCTGCACGCCAGGCTCGTCCTCCACCTCGCCATCGAGGCTGTCGGCGGAACCGAAGCTGTGATGGCGGCCCGTCAGCGTCAGGAAGATGGCGATCAGGAAGCCCAGACCGGACAGGGCGATCACGGTGGCCAGACCCACCATCTCGATGCCCCAGGGCTCATAGACCCCGGTGACGGTGCCGTACGCGGCGGCGACCAGCGCGAAGAAGACTCCCAGGATCCAGAAAATTCGGGCGGCTGGTCTCATATCAGTTCGTCCTCACGTTCACGGCAGGTTCCTGCTCCAGCATGTGGTCCTGTGCGGCGACCTCGGGATGGTGCAGGTCGAAGGCAGGCCGCTCGGAGCGGATTCGCGGCAGCGAGTGGAAGTTGTGCCGCGGCGGCGGGCACGAGGTCGCCCACTCCAGGGAGGCACCGAAGCCCCAGGGGTCGTCGACCTCGATCTTCTCGGTGCGGATATGGGTGAGGACCACGTTGAGCAGGAAGGGCAGGGTCGAAGCGCCCATGATGAAGGCACCGACCGTCGAGACGTGGTTCAGCCAGTCGAAGTTGTCCTCCGCGAGATAGTTCACGTACCGGCGCGGTGCTCCGATCACCCCGAGCCAGTGCTGGATCAGGAAGGTCATGTGGAAACCGATGGTCAGCAACCAGAAATGGACCTTGCCGATGCTCTCGGAGAGCTTGTGGCCGAACATCTTCGGCCACCAGAAATAGAAGCCCGCGAACATCCCGAACACGACCGTCCCGGCCATGACGTAGTGGAAGTGGGCGACCACGAAGTAGGTGTCCTGGATGTGGAAGTCCAGCACCGGGGTCGACAGGATCACGCCGGTCAACCCGCCGAAGATGAACGTGGTCAGGAAGCCCAGGGTGAACAGCATCGGGGTCTCGAAGGTGATCGATCCCCTCCACATGGTGCCGATCCAGTTGAAGAACTTCACGCCCGTGGGCACCGCGATCAGCATCGTCATGAAGGCGAAGAACTCCAGCATGACGGTACCGAGGGTGTACATGTGGTGGGCCCACACCGTCACGGACAGGGCGGCGATCGCGATCGTGGCGCCCACCAGGGTCTTGTACCCGAAGATCGGTTTGCGGCTGAAGGCCGGGATGATCTCGGTGACGATGCCGAAGAACGGCAGCGCGAGCACGTATACCTCGGGGTGACCGAAGAACCAGAACAGGTGCTGCCACAGGATCGGGCCCCCGTTCTCAGGGTTGAAGATGTTCGCCTCGAAGCGGCGATCCGCGCCCAGGGCCAGCAAAGCGGAGGCCAGCGGCGGGAAGGCCATCAGCACCAGCACGCCCGTGATCAGGGCGTTCCAGGTGAAGATCGGCATGCGGAACATCGTCATCCCCGGCATGCGCATGGTGATGATCGTGGTGATGATGTTGACCGAGCCCAGGATCGTCCCGAAGCCCTGCAGGGCCAGACCGAACACCCATAGGTCACCGCCCAGCCCGGGCGTGAACGTGGTGTCCGACAGCGGAGCGTAGGCGGTCCATCCGAAGGAGGCCGCCCCCTGCGGGGTCAGGAAGCCGGAGACAGCGATCACCGAGCCGAAGCCCGTCAGCCACAGGGCGAACATGTTCAGGCGCGGGAAAGCCATGTCCACGGCGCCGATCTGCAGCGGCACCAGGAAGTTCGCGAAGCCGTTGAACAGAGGCGTGCCGAACATCAGCAGCATGATCGTGCCGTGCATCGTGAACAGCTGGTTGTACTGGTCCTTGGATACCACGACCTGGAGGCCGGGCTCCCACAGCTCCGCACGGATCCCCAGGGCCAGCAGGCCGCCGAAGGCGAAGAAGGCGAAGGCCAGTGACATGTACAGGATGCCGATCATCTTGTGATCGGTGGTCGTCAGCACATTGAAGATCTGCTTCCCCAGTCCGGTCGAGCCGGACTTCACGAACCGGTCTGGAGCAGCACTCCTGGTAGTGGTGCTCACCGGGGTCTGGGTGCTCACTGGTCGGCCTCCTCACGGACCCGCGGGCCCGCCTCTTCATGAGCTTCGCGCATGCTCCACTCCTCCTGATTACGGTTCAGGTCCACACCGAGCTGGCCCGTGTAGCCGTCGTCCTCCAGCTGCTGCATGTGGGCGTCGAACTCCTCCTGGGAGACGACCTCGAGGTTGAAGAGCATGTCCGAGTGGAACTCTCCGCACAGCTCGGCACACTTGCCGGAGTAAGTGCCCTCGAGGGTGGGAGTCACCTGGAAGGAGTTGGTGAACCCGGGGACCATGTCCTTCTTGTAGAGGAAGTCGACGACCCAGAACGAGTGGACGACGTCGCGGGACTCCAGGCGGATCTCGACGTTCTGGTCGACCGGCAGGTAGAGCACGGGCAGGGATTCCTCAGCTCCCTCCTCGCCGGTGGCGAAGGACTGGACACCGGCCGGCTCATGCACGTCTTCGGACACGTAGTTGAAGTCCCAGCTCCACTGCTTGCCGACGACCTCGACGACCATGTCGGGCTCATTGGCGTGGCGCTCGATCTCACCGACGTCGCGCTGGGTGAAGTAGAACAGCGTCAGCACCATCACCACCGGCAGCAGCGTGAACATCAGCTCCAGCGGCACGTGGTAGCGCAGCTGGATGGGGAAACCGGTGTCGGTCTTGCGCCGCCGGTAGGCGATCGCGCACCAGATGGTCAGGCCCCAGATCATGAGGCCGACGAGCACCAGCACGGACCAGGACCCGACCCAGAAGTTGGTGATCCGCTCCGTCTGGTTGGTGACCTGGCCGGCATCATGGCCGGGCATGAAGCCGCGCTGCTGCTCCGCCGTGCAGCCCGCGAGGAACAGGACTGCCAGAGCTAAGCCGGCCGCCATGCGGCTGTTGCGCCGCGAGCGCTGGGGGGCCTGGGGGATCACAGAGAATGACCTTCCGCTCGTCGTCTCCTGCATCCGTGGTCGGCGCGCCCTCGAGGGGCTGCCGGGCTCCGGACTCGGAATAAGTACTCGGGTGGGCATCACGTGCCCACAGTGCCGCGCCACCTCCGGGGAGGCGGCCGCGCCGGGCGACAGGCACCCAGCGCTTGACGGCACCCTGTCATCATACGTGTTCCGGCGGGCCCGCGAGCCACCGGCACGCTCAGGTGAGGGGCGTCCGCCCGGTCGTGACCGGTCCGTGATGCGGTGCGCGGCCATCCCACGCACGACACGCGGGCCCGACCGGACGACCAGGGGGTCGTCGGGCCGGGCCCTCGTGGTGCGATTCACGCTGCGCTCCGACGGATCGGTCAGCTGGGATCAGCCGAAGGAGTCCCCGCAGGCGCAGGATGCCTGAGCGTTGGGGTTGTCGATCGTGAAGCCCTGCTTCTCGATCGTGTCGGCGAAGTCGATCACCGCTCCGGAGAGGTAGGGGTCGCTCATCTTGTCGACGATCACCTCGACCCCGTCGAACTCGGCGGTGAGGTCACCGTCCATGAGGCGCTCGTCGAAGTACAGCTGGTAGATCAGCCCCGAGCAACCTCCCGGCTGCACGGCGATTCGCAGGCGGAGGTCGTCACGACCCTCCTGCTCCAGAAGTGACGTGACCTTCGCGGCCGCGACCGGGGTCAGGGTGACTCCGTGCACGGCGGCCGGGCGCTCGCTGGTTGCGGTCATGAGGTCCTCCTCGAAACTCGTGTCATCCCAGAGTACGCCTCCGGGCATGTCCATGGTGGAACCGGGTCGGGGCGGTGCCTCACGCCACCTCTCACAGCACGCCGCGGAAGACGGCCAGCAGCAGCACCAGCCCGTATCCGGCGACGGTGCCCAGGATCGCGGCCGTCGCGCCGTCGCGCGAGCGGCCGCTGAAGACCATGGCCGCCGCGGCCAGCACCACGACGCCCACCAGCAGCAACCCCCACCACAGGAAGACGTAGCCGGCGACGAAGCCCAGGATGACCCCTCCCAGCAGCAGCGGGACCGCGAACGGCGACACCTTCGGGCTGCCGCCTCCCTCGCCCTGCCCCGTCCCGGTCATGCCGTCCCCTCGGACGACACCGCCTGATCGGTGCCCAGCTCCCCCGCCCCGCGCAGCAGCAGCGCCTCGGCCAGGCAGACGTGAGCGAACTCGCCCAGGTGCAGGGACTCGTCGATCCCATGGGCCCGCGACTCGGGGTCCTCCACCCCGGTGACCAGCACCTCGGCTTCAGGGAAGACCTCGAGCAGATCCGCGATGAAGGGGATGGATCCGCCCAGCCCGGTGTCGACCGCCTCGGCGCCCCAGGCGGTCTGGAGGGCCTGCCGCGCCAGGGCCATGGCCGGAGCGTCCTGACGGGCCTGGTAGGGCTTTCCCTGCTCGCCCTGGTGGACGGTGACCCGAGCGGTCGCGGGGGCATGGCGCTGCAGGTGCTCGGTCAGAGCCGTCATCGCCGTGGCCGGATCCTGGCCCGGCGGGATGCGCAGGGAGAGCTTCGCCCGCGCCGCGGGCACGATGGTGTTCGAGGCCTCGCGCACGGCGGGGGCGTCGATGCCGATCACCGAGAGGGCGGGACGCGTCCACAGCTGGGCGGTCAGCGGGCCGCTGCCGGCCAGCTCGAGACCCTCGGGAACCCCGGCATCGCGCCGGAAGTCCGCCTCGGGCATGTCCACCGCAGGGTCCTCGGCCCGGGAGAGGCCCTGAACAGCCACCTCTCCGTGCTCGTCGTGCAGGGTGGCAAGCAGCCGCGAGAGCTGCGTGAGCGCATCGAGCACCGGCCCCCCGAAGATGCCGGAGTGGACGGCGTGGTCGAGGGCCCGCACCTCCACCACCACGTCCACGAGCCCGCGCAGGCTGGTGGTCAGCGAGGGGACTCCCACCGCCCAGTTCGCGGAATCGGCGACGATGATCAGGTCCGCGCTCAGCCGCTCCCGGAAGGTCTCGATGAAGGGCCGGAAGGTCGGGGACCCGGCCTCCTCCTCGCCCTCGACGAAGACGGTGACGCCGATCCCCTCGGCAGCGAGCTCGTCGCCGACCAGCCGCAGTGCCGTCACATGCGCCATGACGCCGGCCTTGTCGTCGGCCGCTCCGCGTCCGTAGAGGCGCTCCCCGCGCCGCTGCGGCTCGAAGGGGGCGGATGTCCAGTCCTCCAGCGGCCCGGTCGGCTGGACGTCATGGTGGGCGTAGAGCATCACGGTGGGTCGGCCCTCGCGGGCGGGTGTGCGGCCGATCACCGCCGGTGCCCCGCCGGCGACGGACTCGATGGACACCTCAGCCATCCCCGCCTCCCTCAGCAGGGACGCAACCGCCTCGGCGCTGCTTCGCACCGGCTCGGTGTCATAGCCCTCGAAGGCGATGGATGGGATCCGCACCAGATCCTCGAGGTCGCTGATCGCCTGCGGGAGCAGCTCTTCCAGTCGAGTGCGCAGCCCCTCGACGTCGGATGAGGCGGGGGGACCAGCGGGCGGCGTGGGGTTGCTCATGATCTCACCGTATCGCGAGGAGCCGGCCGACGCCCGGCGGGCCCGACGCGGTCCCGTACGGAGAGATCCCAGGCGGTGATGCCTAGAATGCCTCGGTGATCTTCCGCAAGTCTCAGCGCCATGACGTCCCCGACCTCGACACCTCGCAGCCCGCGCGGCCGGGGTCGAAGGGTCGCCCGACCCGCACCCGCAAAGAGGCCGAGGCCGCGCGGCGCCGACCCCTGGTGGTCGACGACCGCAAGGAGGCCCGGCGCCGGGACCGCGAGCGGGCCAGCCGCGAACGCGCGGAGGCGCAGCAGGCCCTGATGACCGGTGACGAGTCGAAGATGCCGCTGCAGCACCGGGGCAGGGAGCGCCGGCTGGTGCGGGACCTGGTCGACTCCCGCCGCAACGTGGCCGAGTACTTCTTCCCCATCGCTCTGATCTTCATGCTGGTCGCTCTGGTGATGCCGCTGATCCGGCCGAACCTGTACATGGCCATGAGCACCGGGATGATCATCGTGCTGTGGGGCGGCATCGCCCTGTGCGTGATCGACTCCCTCGTCCTGCGCCGCCGGCTGCGTGCCCAGCTGAACGAGGAGTACGGCGAGGTGGGTCGGGGCCTGGTGGGCTACGGCATCATGCGCGCGATCCAGATCCGTCGCTTCCGGCTCCCGCGCGCGCAGATCAAGCACGGTGAGTCGCCGCGGCGCTGAGCGGCCACGCACGTCCCGGACGACGGAGGGCGGCCCGCGCGACGCGGGCCGCCCTCCGTCGGACTCGGGGTGATCAGGCGCCGCTGCTCGTCCTGTCCGAGGACGTCTGCTGCGCCGGCGTGTCACCGGTCCCCTTCTCGCGAGACGCCGGCTTGGCATCGACCCCGGCCTCCTTGCGCTGCTGAGGCGTGATGGGCGCGGGGGCCTGGGTGAGGGGATCGTACCCGCCGCCCGACTTCGGGAAGGCGATCACCTCGCGGATCGAATCCTCCCCGGCCAGCAGCGAGACGACCCGGTCCCATCCGAAGGCGATGCCGCCATGGGGCGGCGCCCCGTAGGAGAACGCGTCGAGCAGGAAGCCGAACTTCTCCTGCGCCTCCTGGGCGCCGATGCCCATGACGGAGAGCACGCGCTCCTGGACATCGCGGCGGTGGATGCGGATGGAGCCGCCGGCGATCTCATTGCCGTTGCACACCAGGTCGTAGGCATCGGTCAGGGCCGAGCCGGGATCGGTGTCGAAGGTGTCGGCGAACTCGGGCTTGGGGGCGGTGAAGGCGTGATGGACCGCGGTCCACGCACCGGAGCCGACGGCCACGTCGCCCGCGGCGAGCGCCTCGCCGGTGGGTTCGAACATGGGGGCGTCGACCACCCACACGAAGGACCACGTATCCGGGTCGATCAGCTCCAGGCGCTCGGCGATCTCGCTGCGAGCGGCACCGAGCAGGGCACGGGAGGCCTTCGTCTCCCCTGCCGCGAAGAACACGCAGTCGCCCGGCTGCGCGCCGACCTTCTCCGCCAGACCCTCCTTCTCGGCCTCCGAGAGGTTCTTGGCGACCGGGCCACCGAGCGTGCCGTCCTCGCCGATCAGGACGTAGGCCAGGCCCTTGGCGCCCCGCTGCTTGGCCCACTCCTGCCAGGCGTCCAGCTGACGGCGAGCCTGCGATCCGCCGCCGGCCATCACGATCGCGCCGACGTACGGGGCCTGGAACACCCGGAAGGGAGTGGAGGCGAAATACTCGGTCATCTCGGTGATCTCGAGGTCGAAGCGCAGGTCCGGCTTGTCCGAGCCGTAGCGGCGCATGGCCTCCTCATAGGTGATGCGCGGGAACGAGGCGGGGAGCTCATGACCACCCAGCGCCCACACGTTGCGCGTGATGCGCTCGGCCACAGCCAGCACGTCCTCCTGGTCGGCGAAGGCCAGCTCGACGTCCAGCTGGGAGAACTCCGGCTGACGGTCGGCACGGAAGTCCTCGTCGCGGTAGCAGCGGGCCAGCTGGAAGTACTTCTCGACCCCGCCGACCATGAGCAGCTGCTTGAACAGCTGCGGGGACTGGGGCAGGGCGTACCAGGAGCCGGGGGCCAGCCGCGCCGGCACCAGGAAGTCGCGTGCGCCCTCGGGGGTGGAGCGGGTCAGCGTGGGGGTCTCGACCTCCACGAAGCCCTCGTCGAGGAGGGTCTCGCGAGCGGCACGGTTGGCGTCGGAGCGCAGCCGCAGCGCACGGGCCGGCCCCTGGCGGCGCAGATCCAGGTAGCGATAACGCAGGCGCGTCTCCTCGCCGACCTCAGTGTGCTCGTCCAGCTGGAACGGCAGCGGCGCCGCGGCGCTGAGCACCTCGACCTCCGTGGCCGTGACCTCGATCTCGCCCGTGTCCAGCAGCGGGTTCTCGTTGCCCTCGGGCCGCTGGTCGACGGTGCCGACCACTTTCAGCACGTATTCGTTGCGCAGGTGCATCGCCTCGTCCTCGCGCACCACGACCTGGGCGACACCGCTGGCATCACGCAGGTCGAGGAAGGTCACACCGCCGTGGTCACGACGACGGCCGATCCAGCCGGTGAGGGTGACGGTCTGTCCGATGTGCTCCGAGCGGAGCTCGCCGGCGAGATGGGTGCGCAGCACGAGAATTCCTTTACGTGGGGGCGGATGGGCGGTACGGGGCGCGCGATGCGCCAACGGCCCAGCCTACCGCGCAGGGTGAGCGATCTCGCCACCGTGGCCCTGTCGGAGGCGGGACCGCGACCGTAGACTGAGTTCCTGTCCGACCTGCGGCCTTGCGGGTCTGTTCCCGCTCCGTTCCTGTCGTTTCCTGAACGGACCCTGCCCTGCGACCAGCGCGGGCACTTTTTCCCCACCGCTGAAGGACGTCATGACCGACCTTGCCCCTGCCCCCGACACTGCCGATCCGCAGAGTCCCGACACTCCCACCGGACCCGCAGAGGCGGCCCCCGCGGCCCGGAACGGTTTCGACGCCCTGGACCTGCCCGAGGCGCTCCGCAGCGCCGTCGACGCGCTGGGGTTCACCTCCCCCTCCCCGATCCAGGAGCAGGCGATCCCCTCGCTGCTCGAGGGCCGCGACGTGATCGGCGTGGCGCAGACCGGCACCGGCAAGACCGCCGCGTTCGGACTACCGCTGCTGGCCGCGGTCGATCCGTCCGTGCGCGAGGTCCAAGGTCTGGTGCTGGCTCCTACCCGTGAGCTGGCCATGCAGGTGGCCGAGGCCATCTCCTCGTTCGCGGCCTCCGTGGGAGGGCTCGACGTGATCGCCGTCTACGGCGGCTCCCCGTACGGCCCGCAGGAGCGGGCGCTGTCCCGCGGTGCCCAGGTCGTGGTGGGCACTCCGGGCCGCGTGATGGACCACATGCGCCGTGCCACCCTGAAGCTCGACATGGTGCGTTTCGCCGTGCTCGACGAGGCCGACGAGATGCTGCGGATGGGCTTCGCCGAGGACGTGGAGGAGATCCTGTCCCACTCCCCTGCCGCTCGTCAGCTGGCCCTGTTCTCCGCGACCATGCCGCCGGCGATCCGGCGGGTGGCGACCGAGCACATGAAGGACCCGGTGCGTGTGAGCGTCTCGCCCCAGTCCTCCACCGTCTCCAGCGTCAAGCAGAGTTACGCCGTGGTGCCGTTCCGTCATCGCACCGGGGCCCTGGCCCGCGTGCTGGCCACCACCGAGGCGAAGGCCGCGATCGTCTTCGTGCGCACTCGCGCGGCTGCCGAGGAGGTCGGTGCGGCTCTGATCGAGCGGGGCCTGATCGCCGCCTCCATCAGCGGTGACGTCGCCCAGAAGGACCGCGAGCGGATCGTCGGGCGCCTGCGCGATGGTTCTCTGCAGGTGCTCGTGGCCACCGATGTCGCCGCTCGCGGTCTGGACGTGGACCGGATCGGTCTGGTGGTCAACTTCGACGTGCCTCGCGAGCCCGAGGCCTATGTCCACCGCATCGGCCGCACCGGTCGCGCCGGGCGCTCCGGCGAGGCGATCACCTTCATCGGCCCCCATGAGCGGCGAGCATTGAAGAACATCGAGCGCGCCACCAAGCAGACCCTGGCCGAAGCCGAGGTGCCCTCCCCGCGGGACGTCTCCCGGCACCGTCTGCGCACGGTCCTCGCTCAGGTGCCCGAGCGGGCTCAGCGGGGCCGGCTGGAACTCTACCGCGAGCTGATCGCCGAGTTCCTGGCCGAAGGCACCATGGAGGCGAGCGAGCTGGCCGCCGTGCTGGCGGCGATGACCGTCGGCGATGACGGGCCGGGCACGCGCCCGGAGGACGAGGAGTTCACCGGGGCCACCCTGGCCGGAGGCCAGGGCCCCCGGGGCGGCGGCCCGAAGCCCGAGCACGGCTACACCTCGTACCGCATCGGGGTCGGCCACAGCCATGGTGCCCGTCCCCCGTCGATCGTCGGTGCGATCACCGGCGAGGGCGGTCTGGACGGGAAGGACGTCGGCAAGATCTCGATCTTCGGCAACTTCGCGTTGGTGCAGATCCGCGGTGAGCTCACCGAGGACCAGCTGGCGCGCATCGGGCGGGCCCGCGTCGGTGGCCGGGCCCTGCGGATCGCTCCGGACACCGGCCCCCGCGGGGGCGGCAAGGGACCGGCTCAGCGCCGCGACGGCGACCGTTCCCGGCGGCGGGGCGACCGCGTGGATGCCAAGCGCAAGAGCTTCGGCCGTCCCTGACGCCTCCGGGGGTCACAGCGAGGAAGGGCCGCGTCTCCGAGCGGAGACGCGGCCCTTCCTGTTCGTGGTGGGAGCTTGTCAGGCCTTCTCGTCCTGCTGGTCCTGGGCCTCGGCGTACGCCTTGCGCACCTCGTCCATGTCCAGGTTCTTCACCTGGCCGATGAGATCCTCGAGTGCAGACTGCGGGAGCGCGCCGGCCTGGGAGAAGACGGGGATGCCCTCACGGTAGGCGACGAGCGTCGGAATCGAGGTGACCCCGTACCGCATCGCCAGCTGCTGCTGGTCCTCGGTGTCGACCTTGGCGAAGGTGACGTCCTCGTGGGTCTCCGAGGACTCCTCGTAGATGGGGGCAAATCGCTGGCAGGGAACGCACCAGCCCGCCCAGAAGTCGATCAGGACGATGCCGTCCTCGACGGTCTCGTCGTGGTTCTCTGCGGTCAGGGTGACAGTAGCCATGCCCGGTCCAACGCTCATCCCGCCTGCGGCATTCCCGGCAGCGGCGGGGGTGATCCGGCTCACCCCGCCGGTGGGGCAGGTCAGGTGCCGGGCTGGATCTGGACGGTGCGGTCCTGTGCCGGGGGCTCCCAAGCGCCGGGCTCGGCCACGTGCTGTTCGCCGCTGCGGATGTCCTTGACCTCGTCGGCGGCGCCGTCGGTGCCGGGGAACCAGACGAAGGGGACGCCGCGCCGGTCCGCGTAGCGGATCTGTTTGCCCAGCTTCGCCGCAGTGGGGGCGACCTCGCAGGCGATCCCTCGCGACCGCAGGGTGCGGGCCACCTGGTCGCTGAGGGGACGGGACTGCTCATCTGTCACGGCGACCAGCACGCAGGTGGGCACCGGACGGCTGGGGACGGCGAGTCCGGCCGACAGGATCCGGGAGACCAGGCGGGTCAGGCCGATCGACAGCCCCACGCCTGGGTAGCTGTGACGGTTGTCGGCGGCCAGGGAGTCATAACGGCCGCCCGAGCAGATCGACCCCAGGGACTCGTGGCCCTCCAGGAAGGACTCGAACACGGTTCCCGTGTAGTAGTCGAGTCCGCGGGCGATGGACAGGTCCGCGCAGATCACTCCGGGGACGGCCGCCTCGACCCGTTCCAGCACGGCGGTGAGCTCGGCGATGCCCTGCTCGACCATCTCGCCGCCGCCGCCCAGCTCCCGCACCCGCTCGGCGAAGGAGGCGTCCCGGGTGCGGATCCCGGCGAAGTCGAGGCAGGCCTGGGCCTGCTTTGGGCTCGCACCGGTCTCCTCCAGCAGCAGGGCGCGGACCCGCTCCGGCCCGATCTTGGGCAGCTTGTCCAGGCTGCGCAGCACCCCGGTGTGGTCCTCGAGGCCGATCGAGCGGAAGAAGCCCTCGGACAGCCGTCGGGTGTTGGCGTGGATCGTCACCTGGGGCAGCGGCAGGCGGGAGAGGATCTCGGCCATCACCACAGCGACCTCGGCCTCGATGTGCCCCGGGAGCGTGTCCTGCCCGACCACGTCGAGATCGGCCTGGTAGAACTCGCGGAAACGACCCTCCTGGGGACGTTCTCCGCGCCAGACCTTCTGGATCTGGAAGCGGCGCAGAGGGAAGGCCAGATCGTTCTGGTGCTGGAGGACGTAGCGGGCCAGCGGCACCGTCAGGTCGAAGTGCAGGCCCAGGGTGCGGGCGGGATCGATGCCGTGCGCTCCGGAGCCGTCGCCGTCCTCGGCGTGCAGTCGCCGCAGGACGTAGACCTCCTTGTCGATCTCGCCCTTGCGCAGCAGCTGCTCGAGCGGCTCCACGGAGCGGGTCTCGATGCCCGAGAACCCATGCAGCTCGGCGACCTCACGGAACACGTCGATCACGTGCTGTTCCACGAGGCGCTCTGCGGGGAGCCACTCGGGGAATCCGGACAGACCGGAGGTCTTGGCGGTCTTGGCCATGCGAGGTACATCCTTGTCGAGATCGTCCAATGGGGCGGCGTCCATTATCCACTGCTGACTGCCGGCGGTGGGGGCCCGGAACGGGGGCGAGCTGCGGGCCGGGTCACGGTAGAGTTCCGTCGTGCATGCCCGGCCGCCGTCAGCGCGGCAGTGTCCCGCCCCGCAGCGGATCCCTTTCGAAGGAGCTCAATCGTGAGCGAGTCCGAGACTCCCCTCCCCTCGCCGTCCTCTGCCGATCAGGCGCCGGAGACGACGGAGCAGACGCCCGAGCCGGCCTCGCCGCCTCGTCCCGGGCCGAAGCCCCCGGTGCCCTCTCCCAAGGTGCTCGCCGGGAAGCGGCCGACGGCTGCCCTGCTGCCGGCCGCTCCCCCCGTGGCGGAGTACGACGAGGAATCCCTGGCCGCGGCGAAGACCTTCGGGTCGGTCGCCGAGGACGGCACGGTCACCGTCCAGGACGGCACCCAGGTGCGCACTATCGGCACCACCACCGAATCCGATCACGACCAGGCGCTGGCCCCCTACGCCCGCGCCTACCTCGACCTGGTCGCCTTCCTCGACCTGACCCAGAAGAAGCTCACCGCCCCTCAGCACACCCAGAACGAGCTCAACCGACTCCTGGAGAACCTGCGGAAGAACATGAAGGAGCCGCAGGTCGTCGGGGACATCCCGGCGCTGCGTGCCCGGGCGCACGAGTTGCGCGAGCAGGCCAAGGGCAAGATCCAGGAGCTCGAGGCGCAGCGTGCACAGGCCCGGGCCGAGGCCACACGCCGCCGCACCGAGTTCGTGGAGTCCATCGAGGCCCTGGTGGCCACGGACCCTGAGCAGATCTCCTGGAAGAACGCCGGGGAGACCATGCGCGGCATGGTCCCCACCTGGAAGCAGATGCAGAACGAGGACGTGTCGCTGGATCGTTCCACCGAGGACGCGCTGTGGAAACGGCTGTCGGCCGCCCGCTCGACCTTCGACCGGATGCGCCGGCGCTTCTTCTCTCAGCTCGACCAGAAGCACACCGAGGCGGCCACGATCAAGGAGGAACTGATCACCCGGGCCGAGGCGATGCAGGACTCCACCGACTGGGGCCCGACGGTGCGCGCCTTCAAGGACCTGATGCAGGAATGGCGCGAGGCCCCCCGCGGCAGCCGCAAAAAGGACGATGCGCAGTGGAAACGGTTCAAGTCCGCCCAGGACCGTTTCTTCACGGCTCGCAATGCCGACCTCGAGAAGACCGAGGCTGTTCAGCGCGAGAACCTGGCGGTCAAGGAGGCGTTGCTGGTCGAGGCCGAAAGCATCGATCCCGCCAAGGACATCGAGGCCGCCAAGGAGACGCTGCGCTCGATACAGGAGCGCTGGGAGGCGGCTGGGAAGGTGCCGCGCTCGGACATGCGCCGCATCGAGGAGCGGCTGCGATCGATCGAACGCTCGGTCAAGAAGGCCGAGGAGGACGAGTGGCGGCGTACCGATCCGCGCACGCGTGCCCGGGTGGAGGGAGCCTCCTCGCAGCTGCACTCGGCCATCGCCTCCTATGAGGAGGCCCTGGACAAGGCGCGCGCCGGCGGCGACCCGGAGCGGATCGCCGAGGCCGAGGCCGCGCTCGAGGCCCGCAAGGAGTGGCTGGCGGTCATCGAGCGCTCGGCCCGCGAACTCGGCTGAGCCCTGGGCCGGCCGGACGTCCCTGCGCTGCGCGGCACCGTCCCTCCCCTCACCCCGCCTGTCCACAGCGACCGGCGGGGTGAGCTGTGCTGGGTGAGAGGCTCGCTGCATGCCCACGACCTCGCCGCATCTGATCCCGGTTCCCCGGCACGCAGGCCCCGCTCCCCCGCCGGGAGCACCCTGCACGGCCTGGTCCGTCCACGCGGCCGATCTCGCAGCCGATGTGGCCGGCCTGGTCCACGAATGGGGCTGGACCCCCACCGCGCAGGCCCTGGAGGCCGAGGGCCAGCTGGTCCAGCTGCTGCCGGGCATCTTCGCACCACCCGACCTCCTGGACAGCCCGATCGACCGGGTGATCTCACTGGGCTGTGCGATCGGCTCGCGGCTGCGCCCCCACCATGTCGTCGCCGGGGCATCGGCGGCCTGGGTCAATGTGGGTGGGCCCCCACCGGCACCGGCGGAGCTGCTGTCCATGGCGCATCGCAGCACCGTGGCCGGAGCGGTGATCCGGCACGCGCAGCTACGTGCCGGTGATGTGGAGACCATCGGCGGGGCGCCGGTGACCGTTCCCGCACGCACGGCCGCGGATCTGCTGCGGTTCGAGCGCGCGCCCGATTCCCTCGACCTGGTCGGCCGGCTGCTCGACGAAGGGCATGTCACAGCCGAGCGGGTGAGTGCCCGCCTGGCGGCGATGCACCGGCACCCGGGATCTCGGGCGGCGGGCGCACGGCTGGTGCACGTGCTCGCCGCACGATCGGCCCGGGCAGCCTGAGAGCACCGGTAGGGTCTCGAGGGGTCAGCCGGCGGTCAGCGGCGCCCCGACCCCGACGGCCTTGCCGTCGGCGGTGACCCGGTAGACGTCGTAGACCCCCTCCACCCGCCGGACCTGCCCGAGCACGGACTGCAGGTGCTCGGGGTCGGCCAGCTCGAAGGAGAAGTAGCAGGTGGCCAGACGATCCGTATCGGACTGCGCGGAGGCGGACTGCAGGTTCACCTGCTGATCGGAGATCACCAGAGCGAGATCGGTCAGCAGCCGGGGACGGTCCAGGGCCTCGACCTTGATGTGCACCAGGTAGGCCGCGGAGGAGCGTCCCGACCATGCGACATCCACGATCCGGTCGGCCTGCTGCTCACGAAGCTGGATGGCATTGGTGCAGGTGGCGTGGTGGACGGAGATCCCCGAGCCGCGGGTGACGAAGCCGACGATCGGGTCACCGGGGACGGGCGCGCAGCACTTGGCGAGCTTGACCCACAGGTCGGCCTGACCGTCGACGATCACGCCCTGGTCGGTCTCGGCCGCATGCCGTTCCTCGCGGCTCGCCCGGGGCGACCTCACCCGGGAGGGCAGCGTCATCTCGGCCACGTCCTCCTCGGCGCCCTCCGAACCGCCGAAGACGGCGCGCAGCTTCTCGACCACGTGCTGCGCGCCCGTGTGGCCCTGACCGATCGAGGTGTACAGGGCGTCGACCGACTGCAGGTTCAGATCGGAGGCCACCGTGGCCAGGGTCTCGTGCGTGAGCAGCCGACGCATCGGCAGGTCCTGGCGGCGCAGCAGCTTGGCCAGTTCCTCCTTGCCCCGCTCGAGAGCCTCCTCCCGGCGCTCCTTCGAGAACCACTGGCGGATCTTCGTCCGTGCCCGCGGGGACTTCACGAAACCCAGCCAGTCGCGGCTGGGACCGGCCTCGGAGGACTTGGAGGTGAACACCTCGACGACGTCCCCGGTCGACAGAGCGGTCTCCAGCGAGACGAGCCGTCCGTTGACCCGGGCCCCGATGGTGCGGTGGCCGACATCGGTGTGCACGGTGTAGGCGAAGTCGACGGGGGTGGAGCCCTGCGGAAGGGCCAGCACATCACCCTTCGGGGTGAAGACGTAGACCTCCTGCGTGTTGATCTCGAAGCGCAGCGAGTCCAGGAATTCCCCGGAGTCGGTGGTGTCCTTCTGCCAGTCCATCAGCTGCCGCAGCCAGGCGCTCTCATCGCTGACCGGGCGGGCGAGGCCGCCCTCGGCACTCGAGGAGCCCATCGCCTTGTACTTCCAGTGCGCCGCGACCCCGTATTCGGCGCGGCGGTGCATCTCGCGGGTGCGGATCTGCACCTCCACGGGCTTCCCGGTGGGCCCGATCACGGTGGTGTGCAGGGACTGGTAGAGGTTGAACTTCGGCAGGGCGATGTAGTCCTTGAACCGGCCCTGCACCGGGGACCAGCGGGCGTGCAGGGTGCCCAGCACGCCGTAGCAGTCGCGCACCGTGTCCACCAGCACGCGTAGGCCGACCAGGTCGTAGATGTCGGAGAAGTCGCGGCCGCGCACGATCATCTTCTGGTAGATCGAGTAGTAGTGCTTGGGGCGGCCGGTGACCTCAGCCTTGATGCGGGCCTTCTTGAGGTCCTCGCGGATCTGCGAGGACACGGCCTGCAGATGCTGGTCCCGGGCGGGGGCGTGCTGCGCCACCAACGCCACGATCTCCTCGTACACCTTCGGGTACAGCACCTGGAAGGAGCGGTCCTCCAGCTCCCACTTCATGGTGTTCAGGCCCAGGCGGTGCGCGAGCGGCGCATAGATCTCCAGGGTCTCCTTGGCCTTGCGCTCGGCCGAGGAGGCGGGCACGTACTTCCAGGTGCGCGCGTTGTGGAGACGATCGGCGAGCTTGATCAGCAGCACCCGCACGTCGCGGCTCATGGCCACGATCATCTTGCGGACCGTCTCGGCCTGGGCCGCTTCGCCGTACGTGACCTTGTCCAGCTTGGTGACCCCGTCGACCATCACGGCGATCACTTCGCCGAACTCCTCCCGCAGCATCTCCAGGGAGTAGTCGGTGTCCTCGACGGTGTCGTGCAAAAGCGCGGCGGCGATCACCTCTGCGGGCGAACCCAGCTCGGCCAGGATGGTGGCCACGGAGACGGGGTGGGTGATGTAGGGGTCGCCGCTCCTGCGGGTCTGCCCGCTATGGGCGCGCTCTGCGACGCGGTAGGCGCGCTGGACCAGGCTCAGGCTCTCCTTGGGGCTGACCGAGGAGATGGTCTCCAGCAGGGGCGCCAGCAAGGGATCGGTGGTGCCGGTGCGGGGGCCGAAGAAGGAGCGGCGGGCGCGGGGCCGGCGCGCCGGCGTCCGGGGGGCACCGCGGGCGGAGGGGCTGGCCGGGCTCTCTCCCGAGACCTGCTGCGCGGGGGCCGACGGGCGCGCGGGCGCGGCGACCTCCATCCCGGGCCGGTCGTTCTCGGGACGCTCCTGCACTTCACACCTCCTGGATGAGATGTCCAGTCTACGCGCGGCCGGTCCTGCGGCGATCTCAGTTCGGGATCGACCACACGGTGGTCAGAGGCACGCCGGGCAGCTTCGAGCGACCGGCCAGTCCCTCCAGCTCGATGAGGAAGGAGGCTCCCAGCAGCTGGACGTCGAAGCGGCGGACGAGCTCGACGGTGGCAGCGGCGGTGCCACCCGTGGCCAGCAGGTCGTCGACCACCAGGGTGCGTGCCCCGGGCGGGAGGGAGTCCTGCGGGATCTGCACCACGGCGCTTCCGTACTCGAGTTCGTAGCTGAGGGTGGCCGGGGTGCCGGGGAGCTTGCCGGCCTTGCGCACGGGGATGAAGCCCGCGCCCAGCTCGTAGGCGAGAGGGGCTCCGAGCACGAAACCGCGCGCCTCGGTGCCGACGATGTATTCGATGTCTTCGGGCAGCATCGAGATCCAGTAGCGGATCACGGCGCGCAACGCACACGGATCACGCAGCAGCGGCATGATGTCGCGGAACAGCACGCCGGGTTCCGGGAAGTCGGGGTACTCGGCGATATGGGAGTCCAGCAGGGCTCGGATCTGCACGGAGGTCGGGACGGGCTCGCTCATCGATCTCCTCGTCGTGATGCGGCGCGTCGACGCCGGCTGGAGCGGCGGGGCTGGTTCCGGGGCCGGGGGGCGGTGGCCTCCGCCTCGGGTTCGGGCTCGGGTTCGGGGCTGATGGTCTCGGTTCCCACCGGGCCGTCCGGCTCCTGGTCCGTGGTCTCCTCGGCGTGCTCATCGCGCTCATCGGCTCCGACGCCGGCCGCACCGGCGGGGTGGCGCAGCTGCTCGACCCTGCGGGCGTGCGCGGCGATCTCCGGCTCGCGCCGGCGCAGGTCCACCAGCAGACCGGGGGCCAGTGCGATCGAGGAGTAGGTGCCGGCGATGATGCCCACGAACAGGGCCAGAGAGATGTCCTGCAGAGTGCCGGCGCCCAGGATGAACGCCCCGATCACCAGGATCGAGCCCACGGGCAGCAGCGCGACGACCGAGGTGTTGATGGAGCGGACCAGGGTCTGGTTGGCGGCGAGCTCGACCTTCTCGGCGTAGCTCGCCTGCGTCTGTCCGGTCAGGCCCGCGGTGTTCTCACGGACCTTGTCGAAGACCACGATCGTGTCGTAGAGGGAGTAGCCCATGATCGTGAGGAAGCCGATCACCGTGCCGGGACTGATCTCGAAGCCGACCACGAAGTAGACGGCCGCGGTCAGCACCATGTCGTGGACCAGGGCGATCATCGCCGCGGCCGACGCCTTCAGGTTGCGGAAGTACAGCGCCATGGTGACGGCCACCAGCAGGAGGAACACGAGCACCGCCTGCAGCATGGTCTGGGTGATGTCGGCGCTCCACACCGGCCCCACGTAGGAGGTGGAGACGGCGTCGGCGCCCACCTCGTAGCCCTCGGCGAGCGACTCGGCGAGCTCGGCGGTCTCGGTCGAGTCCAGCTGTTCGGTCTGGACCCGCACGGTGCTCTGTCCGAGCACGGTGACGTTGGGCTCGTTGCCGGGGACCTGGCCCCGCACGATCTCGCGAGCGATGCTCTGGTCGGGCTCGGAGACCCCGGCCACCTGGAACTCGGAGCCGCCGGTGAACTCGATCCCCAGGTTCGGGCCGCGCAGCAGCCCCACGGCGCTGAGGAGCACCAGCACGACCACGCTGAGCAGGTACCAGGTGCGCCGGCGGCGCACGATCGGCAGCGAACGGTGCCCCGAGTGCAGGGAGTTGCCGAACTGGGCGAATGTCGAGCTCATCGGTGCTCCCCCTCGTCGGACTCGTCCGGGGTCGCTGCGGCGTCGGCCCGCTGCCCCTCCCGCTCCGCGGCCTCACGGGCCAGCCGTGCCTTGCGCGCGGCGAGAGGTTCACGCTGCCCGGGGTCTTCCTGGCCGCCGTCGCGTTCGCCGATGGACCGCACACGGCCCCGCCCAGCGTAAGCGGGCAGCGAGCGTCCCAGCATCGCCGGGTCCAGCCCGCTCCAGGGGTGCCCCTTGCCGAAGAAGCGGGTGCGCACCAGCGACTGCAGCAGCGGGTTGGTGAACAGGAACACCACGATCAGGTCGAGGATCGTGGTCACGCCCAGCACGAAGGCGAAGCCTCGCACGCCTCCGGTGGAGAGCACGTACAGCACCACGGCGGCGATCAGGTTCACCGTGTCGGAGGCGAGGATGGTGCGCTTGGCGCGATCCCAGCCATGGTCGACGGAGGCGACGATGCCGCGGCCGTCCCGGATCTCGTCACGGACGCGTTCGAAGTACACGATGAAGGAGTCGGCGGTGAAGGCGATGGCGACCACCAGCCCGACGACCCCCGCCAGGGACAGGCGATAGCCGATCTCGGGGAGGTTCGACAGCACCGTCAGGGTGCCGTAGGCGAGCAGGCCCATCACCACCAGGCTGGAGGTGGTCACGATCGACAGCGCCCGGTACTGAAGGAAGGCGTAGGCGACCACCAGCGCCAGCCCGATCACGCCGGCGATCAGGCCCATCTCCAGCTGGTCGGTGCCGAGCGTGGCGGAGATCTGCTGCTCGGAGGCCACCTCGAACTCGAGCGGGAGCGCCCCGAAGCGCAGCTGATCGGCGAGCTGGGCGGCCTGCTCCTGCGTGAAGTTGCCGGAGATGGAGGCTTCACCGCCGGGCGAGGGCTCCTGAACCTCGGGGGCCGAGATGACCATGCCGTCCAGCACGATGCCGAAGGCGGGGGTGGCGCCCTCGCCGCCGTACAGCGCGGAGGTCATGTCGGAGAAGGACTGCGCCGCCTCGTCGTGGAAGCTCATGTTCACCACGAAGTACCCGGTGGGCTGCCCGGTCGGGGTGACGTCGGAGGCCACGCTGGCGTCCTGGATGGCGGCGCCGGCCACTACCTCCGGGCCGAGCAGGAACTTCTGGCTGCCCTCGGTGTCGCAGGCCACGACGGGCTCGTCCGGGGCCGCGGCCGAGACCTCGTCCTGCTGGGCGGTGGGGTCCGTGCAGTCGGCGGCCATCAGCTCGCTCTGCTCCTCCGGGGTCAGCCAGTCCATGGACCAGGCCGGGTAGGGCAGACCCTCGGCGCCGGTGCCGTCATCGCCGCTGGGTGCCGGGGCGAGGGAGGGATCGGTCCCGACCAGCCCCTCGAACTGTTGCTGGGAGGGATCGGCCGGAGCGGTGGAGGTCTCGTCCGTGTCCTCGGCGCCCTCGCCGCCACCATCGGAGGGGTCCTGCTCCTCGGTGCCCTCGGGGGCGACTGCCCCCAGCACCGGACGGAACGACAGCGCGGCGGTCTGCCGCAGGGCGTCCGAGGTCTCCTGGTCGAGCTCGCCGGGGACGTCGACGACGATGTTGGTTCCGCCCTGGACGGTGATCTCGGTCTCGGCCACCCCCATGGCATTGATGCGTTGGCTCATGATCTGGCGCGCCTGCTCCATCGCGTCTGCGTCGATCGGTGAACCGTCCTGGGAGGTGGCCTGCAGGATGACCTGCGTGCCACCCTCCAGGTCGAGGGCGAGGTGCGGGGCCGGCTGCCAGCCGCCCTTCCAGACGCCGGCGCCGATCCCGCCGCCCAGCAGCAGGATCAGTATCGCGAGGGCCGCCAGGGCGAAGCGACGTGCGGGCATGGAGCAGGGTCCTCAGGGAGCGGGGAGGGGAAGCGGTTCAGCGGTCGCGACGGTCGTCGTCGCGCTCGTCGTCGACGGTCACTCCGGGGATCGCTCCATCGGCGGAGGCGGCTTCGTCCTCGTCGGCCTCATCCAGCTGCGCGAGCTCGGGATCCTCGACCTTCTGGGCGATCGCCTGCCGGGCCCACTTGGTCTGGGCGCCGGACTCCGACTCCAGGATCACCAGGTCATCGAATTCATCGACGATCAGGCCGTAGAAGCCGGAGTGGGTGCGCACCTCGTCGCCGATGCCGAGGGCGGCGACGCGCTCCTGCTGCTGCCTCTGCGCCTTCTTCTGACGGCTGGACATGAACATCAGGGGCAGCATCATGACCGCAAAGATGAGCAGGAGGGGCAGGAGCGATTCCACGAAGTTCCTTTCGGCGCGCACGTCGGCTCCCGCGGACCCGCGGGGCCGAGCCTGCCGCGTACGGCTGACCGGTCCACTGTACCCGTCGCAGCACGCTGCGTCGCTCAGGAAGTGAGTCAGAACCTGCCCAGCATCGGGGCGGTGCCTTCCTGATCCTCGGGCGGCGTCAGCCCCAGGTGGGTCCAGGCGGCGGGAGCAGCGGCCCGACCTCGCGGTGTGCGCAGGAGGAATCCTTCCCGGACCAGGTAGGGCTCGACCATGGTCTCCACCGTCTCGGTCTCCTCGCCCACCGCGACGGCCAGGGTGGACAGCCCCACCGGTCCTCCGGAGAAGCGGCCGCACAGGGCGCTGAGCACGGCGCGGTCCAGGCGGTCCAGGCCGCGATCGTCGACCTCGTACACCCGCAGCGCCTCCCGCGCAGCCCCCAGGTCGAGCCGGCCGCTCCCACGCACCTGGGCCCAGTCGCGCACCCGTCGCAGCAGACGGTTGGCGATCCGAGGCGTCCCGCGGGACCGGCAGGCGATCTCGGCGGCCGAGTCATCGGTCAGCTCGAGCTCCAGCTGGGCCGCGGAGCGGTCGACCACCTCGCGCAGCTCCTCGGGGCTGTAGAAGTCCAGGTGCCCGATGAAGCCGAAGCGGTCGCGCAGCGGGGCGGGCAGCAGCCCGGCCCGGGTGGTGGCGCCGACCACGGTGAACGGCGGCAGCTCGAGGGGGATGGAGGTGGCCCCGACGCCCTTGCCGACGATCACGTCGACCCGGAAGTCCTCCATCGCGATGTACAGCATCTCCTCGGCGGGCCGCGCGACGCGGTGGACCTCGTCGATGAACAGCACCTCGCCCTCCTCGAGGGAGGACAGGATGGCGGCGAGGTCCCCGGCATGCTGGATGGCCGGTCCCGAGGTGATGCGCAGCGGAGCGGAGAGCTCGGAGGCGATGATCATCGCCAGGGTCGTCTTGCCCAGTCCGGGCGGCCCGGACATCAGCATGTGCTCAGGCACGCGCCCGCGAGCGGTGGCGGCCTCCAGCACCAGGGACAGCTGCTCGCGCACCACCTTCTGACCGATGAACTCCCCCAGCCTGCGCGGGCGCAACGCGGCTTCCGCCGCACGCTCGGGGCCCCCGGAGTCAGGACTGGTCAGCGACTCGGAGGGGTGCGCGCGCTCGGGGGTCTGGCCGCCGATGGTCCCCCATTCCATACCGCCCGTGGATCCGCTCATCGGTTGCCGCCCAGGCGTCGCAGGGCGTGCCGCAGCAGCTGGGCGGCGTCGAGCTCCTCGGCGTCCTCGGCCTCACGGTCGGCACGGACCTTCTCAACCGCGGCGAGCGATGCCTTCTCGGCCCAGCCGAGGCCCACCAGCGCGGCGACCACGTCGGTGTCGACCCCGGGAGCCGCCGGGGCGGCGGGAGCGGCGGCCTCCGTGCCGGAGACCGGGAGGCTCCCGCTGGGTGCCGGCAGCTTCCCCCCGAGCTCCAGGAGCATCCTGCTGGCGACCTTGGGGCCGATGCCCGGGGTGCGGGTGATGGTCTTGGCGTCCTGCTCGGCGACCGCGCGCCGCAGCTCCTCGGGATCCAGGACGGCCAGCACCGCCAGAGCGGTGCGCGGCCCGATGCCGGAGACGGACTGCACGATGCGGAAGGTCTCGGCCTCATCGGCGCGCGGGAAGCCGTACAGGGTCATAGAGTCCTCGCGCACCACCAGTTCGGTGTGCAGCATCAGCTCGGCGCCATGGCGGGTGGCGGACAGGGCCTGCGGAGTGGTGCGGACGAGATAGCCCACCCCGCCGACCTCCAGCACCAGGGCGTCCAGGTCGATGCGGGCCACACGGCCGGTCAGGGATGCGATCACCACTCAACTGTAGAACGAGTGTTCGATCAGGTGCGGGAGGTCGAACCCGCCCGGGCGCGTCGAGCGCTGCGCTCGGCCTCCGCCCAGACCGACTGGGCGCTGGTGCGGGCTCCCCCGGTGGCATCCAGCGCGACCGGCCCCGGTCCGCGCCACAGCTGGGTCAGGGCGATGGCCACCGCATCGGCGGCATCGGCCGGTCGCGGGGGCGCCTCCAGCTTCAGCAGCTTGACCAGCATGGCCTGGATCTGCTTCTTGTCGGCGCGGCCGTTACCGGTCACCGCGGCCTTCACCTCGGAGGGCGTGTGCATAGCGATCGGGATGCCGCGCTCGGCGGCCTCCAGGATCGCGATCCCCGAGACCTGGGCGGTCCCCATCACGGTCGAGATGTTGTTCTGGCTGAACACCCGCTCGACCGCGACCACGTCCGGGGAGTGCTCCTCGATCGCCTGGCGCAACCCCCCGACGATGGCCAGCAGCCGCTGATCGATGGGCTCGTCGGCACTGGAGCGCACCACCCCGGCGGCCACCAGGGTGGCGCGCCGGGCTCCGGCGGAGTCGATCACGCCGACCCCGCAGCGGGTCAGCCCGGGGTCCACCCCCATCACGCGCAGGGTCATCCCGCATCCACCGTCCTCGCCGAGGAGGCCGCCCCTGGGGCGGCGGAGGTCACGGGATCACTCCTGCTCCTGGAGCTGGGCGGCGACGTCCTCGGGGATGTCCAGGTTGGAGTACACGTTCTGGACGTCGTCGCTGTCCTCGAGGGCGTCGATCAGACGCAGCGCCTTCTGGGCGCCGTCGAGGTCGACCGGAGTGCGCATGGTCGGCACGAACTGCACCTCGGCGCTGTCGTACTCGATGCCGGCCTCCTGCAGCGCGGTGCGGACCTCGACCACGTCGGTGGCCTCGCTGAGGATCTCGAAGACCTCGCCCTCGTCGTTGATCTCCTCGGCGCCGGCTTCGAGGACCACCTCGAGCAGCGAGTCCTCGGTGCTGCCCTCCGTGGGGACGGACACCACCCCCTTGCGCTCGAAGAGGTAGGAGACCGACCCGGAGTCGGCCATGTTGCCGCCGTTGCGGTTGAAGGCCAGCCGCACCTCGGAGACGGCGCGGTTCTTGTTGTCGGTCAGGCACTCCACGAGCACGGCGACGCCGCCGGGGGCGTAGCCCTCGTACATGAGGGTCTCGTAGTCGACGCCTCCCCCGTCGAGGCCGCCGCCGCGCTTGACGGCGCGGTCGATGTTGTCATTGGGGACCGAGGTCCGCTTCGCCTTCTGGATGGCGTCGAACAGGGTGGGGTTGCCGGCCGGGTCGGGGCCGCCCATGCGCGCAGCGACCTCGATGTTCTTCACCAGCTTGGCGAACAGTTTGCCTCGCTTGGCATCGAGGGCAGCCTTCTTGTGCTTGGTGGTCGCCCACTTGGAATGCCCGGCCATCTCTCTCCTCCCGACTCGTCCGCGCTGATCGCGGCGGTGTGCCGTCCCATCCTACGGGGAGCGGCTCCAGCCCGGGACGGAGGCGGATCAGCCGGGAGCGTCCGCGGCCCGGGCCGGACCGGCCGGCGGGTGCTCCTGGCGCACCACGGGGGCGGTCAGGGAGCCGATCAGCCGGCGGTCGGCGGTGATGCGCTCGAGCAGCTCGCGCTCGCGGCGGCGGGTCTTGGCGGTCGGCTTCCCGAACAGCACGCTGTGGCGGTCCATGCCGAGCTCGACGGCGGTCTGGATCAGGTCGCGCATCGCCATGCGGGCCAGGGCGCCGTGTCGGGCCGCCCACCTCTCGGCGCGGCGGCGCCGGCGCATGGAGACCAGCAGGTCCACCTCCTGCGGGGAGAACCATCCGGCGCGGCCGTAGGCGGACAGCTGCCGGCGCAGGATGCGTTTCTCCCGCAGGCGCAGGAACAGGGCGATCGCCACCAGCAGCACGAAGATGGGCACCTGCACGGTGAGGTAGTAGCGCAGGAAGCCGGCCAGGGCGTCGTCGGGGTCGACGGGCAGGAAGAAGGTGGAGCCGTTCCACAGGGCGTGCAGGATCATCCCCAGCGAGGTGCCCCCGGCGCCGAGCCCGAAGTAGAGCATCAGCGAACGCCGTTCGGCGGCGATGCCCAGCCCCAGCCCGGCCAGCGCGGTGAAGGAGACGTGCGCGAAGGGCGAGAGGATGCCGCGCAGGAAGAAGGTCTGCCAGAACACGTCGATCTCCCCGGCGGCCTGGGCCTGATGGAAGGAGTTGCCGAAGTACAGGATGTTCTCGGTGAAGGCGAAGCCCCCGCCGATCAGCGCGGCGTAGACGACCCCGTCGATCGGGCCCCCGATGAACCTGCGACCCCAGCACAGCAGCAGCAACAGCCCCAGCACCTTGGTGCCCTCCTCCACCACCGGGGCCTGGATGACCGCCGCCAGGAAGGCGTCGGTGATCGCATGGGGCTCGCCGGGACTGATCCAGCTGGTGAACGGTCGCCCGATCACGAAGGTCAGGCCCACCGATCCGATCGCGCCCCACCCGAAGGCATAGACCAGCGAGATACGCGGCTGTGGGGTGTAGCGGTCCAGCCACCAGATCGCGGCCAGCACCATCGTGACCGGCACCAGGGCCGAGGTGAAGGCGACCAGCGAAGTGCCGAAGCCCAGCGGCCGGATCGCGAAGAACCACACCAGCAGGGCTGCGACCACGAGGGTGAGGAAGGTCCCGATCCAGAACAGCCACTGCACCACTCTGCTGCGGCTGCGCAGGCGCAGCGGACCCATGTCGCCGAGCCGGCCCGGGGCCCGCGGGTCCACCCGGTCGACGTCATAGCCGTAGCCGGCATCGGGGCCGGCGGCGCGGGGCGCGGCCGGGTGCGGCGGCGCCGGCGTGGTGCTCATCGCTGCGCTCTCCTCCCGCTCCCCTGTCGACCTGCGAGGTCATCGGTGCCCGAGCGTGTGGCCCGGCGGCCGCGGTCATCGTAGCTCAGCGCCACGCCTCGGCGTAGAGCCGGCGGGTGTCGGCCAGCAGGATCGGCACCGCTTTGGTGCGTCCGATGATGGGCAGGAAGTTGGCATCACCCATCCAGCGCGGGACCACGTGCTGATGCAGGTGCGCCGCGATCCCGGCCCCCGCGACCGGTCCCTGGTTCATGCCCAGGTTGAACCCGGCCGGCTGGGAGACCTCCCGGATCACCCGCATCGCGGTGCGGGTGAGCTCGGCGACCTCGAGCAGCTCGTCCCGCTCGAGGTCGGTGTAGTCGGCGACGTGCCGGTAGGGGCACACCAGCAGGTGGCCCGCGTTGTACGGGTACAGGTTCAGGATCACGTAGGCGACCTCGCCGCGGTGGACGATCAGGGCGTCCTCGTCGTCGCGCTGCGGAGCGGTGCAGAAAGGGCACTGCTGGTCGTCGTCGGGGTCGGCGGGCTTGTTCTCACCTCCGACGTAGGCCATCCGGTGCGGGGTCCACAGCCGCTCGGTGTCATCGGCGACGCCCGCCAGGTCGCGGGCGTCCTCGAGACGGGGCGGTTCCGGCTGCTGGTCGTGCTGCGTGCTCACACCTGCACCTTCTCGCGGATCGCGGTGACGATGCGCTCCACGGCGGTGTCGACGTCGATGCCGTTGTCCTGGCTGCCGTCGCGCATGCGGAAGGAGACCGCGCCGGCGGCCTGGTCCTCGCCGCCGGCGATGAGCAGGTAGGGCACCTTCTCCTTGGTGTGGGTGCGGATCTTCTTCTGCATCCGGTCATCGGAGGCGTCGACCTCCACACGCACCCCGTGGGCGCGCAGCTTCGCCGCGACCTCCTCGAGGTAGGGCACGTACTCGGCGGCCACCGGCACCCCGACCACCTGCACCGGCGACAGCCAGACCGGGAAGGCGCCCGCGTAGTGCTCGAGCAGCACGCCGAAGAAGCGCTCGATCGAGCCGAACAGGGCCCGGTGGATCATCACCGGCCGCTGCCGAGAGCCGTCGGACGCGGTGAACTCGAGCTCGAACAGCTCGGGCTCGAAGAAGTCGAGCTGGATGGTCGACAGCTGCCAGGTGCGGCCGATGGCGTCCTTGGCCTGGACGGAGATCTTGGGCCCGTAGAAGGCGGCACCACCCGGGTCGGGCACCAGGTCCAGACCGGACTCGGTGGCGACCTCCTCGAGCGTGCGGGTGGCCTCCTCCCAAGCGGCCTCGTCACCGACCGACTTCTGGGGGTCGCGGGTGGACAGCTCGAGGTAGAAGTCGTCCAGACCGTAGTCCTTCAGCAGGTCCAGCACGAAGTCCAGGGTCCGGGCGATCTCCTCCTTCATCTGCTCACGGCTGCAGTAGATGTGGGCGTCGTCCTGGGCGAAGCCGCGCGAGCGGGTGAGCCCGTGCACCACCCCCGACTTCTCGTAGCGGTAGACCTGCCCGAACTCGAACAGCCGCAGCGGCAGCTCGCGGTAGGAGCGGCCGCGAGAGGTGTAGACGAGGTTGTGCATCGGGCAGTTCATGGGCTTGAGGTAGTAGTCCTGGCCCTGCCGGGTGATGTGCCCCTCGGAATCCCGCTCCTCGTCCAGGTGCATCGGGGGGTACATGCCCTCGCTGTACCACTCCAGGTGCTTGGAGGTCTCGAACAGCTGCCTCTTGGTGATGTGCGGGGTGGAGACGAAGGAGTATCCGGCCTCGACGTGACGGCGACGTGAGTACTCCTCCATCTCCATCTTGATCATGGCGCCCTTGGGGTGGAAGACGGGCAGGCCCGAGCCGATCTCATCGGGGAAGGAGAACAGGTCCAGCTCGCTGCCGAGCCGGCGGTGGTCGCGCCGCTCGGCCTCGGCGATGCGCTCGGTGTAGGCGCGCAGCTCGTCCTTGCTGGGCCAGGCGGTGCCGTAGACGCGCTGGAGCATCGGGTTCTTCTCGCTGCCGCGCCAGTAGGCCGCGGCCGAGCGGGTCAGGGCGAAGCCCTTTCCGATCAACCGGGTGGTGGGCAGGTGAGGGCCGCGGCACAGGTCGGTCCAGACCACCTCGCCGCGACGGTTGACGTTGTCGTACATGGTCAGCCCACCCTCGCCGACCTCGACGCTGGCGCCCTCGGCGGCATCGTCGGCGTTGGACTTCAGGCCGATCAGCTCGAGCTTGTAGGGCTCGCCGGCCTCCTCGGCGCGGGCCTGGTCATCGCTGATCTCGCGGCGGACGAAGCGCTGGCCCTCCTTGACGATGCGGCCCATCTCCTTCTCGAGCGCCTTGAGCGCCTCGGGGGTGAAGGGCTCGGCGACGTCGAAGTCGTAGTAGAAGCCATCGGTGATGGGCGGGCCGATGCCGAGCTTGGCCTCGGGATCGATCTTCTGCACGGCCTGGGCCAGGACGTGGGCGGCACTGTGGCGCAGGATCGACAGCCCGTCCTCGCTGGCGATGTCGACGCCCTCGACATGCTGTCCGTCCTCGAGCCGCTCGCTGAGATCACGCAGCTCCCCGTCGATGCGCAGGGCGATGATCTCGCTGCGGCCCTCGAACAGCTCGGTGCCCGTGGTGCCCTCCTCGATCCGCTGCTGTGCCTCGTCGAGGGTGATGGCGATCTGGGCCACGGGATGCTCCTTCTGGTCGGGTCGAGCCTGCCGACGATGCCGGCGCGTTTCCGTCGGGGTCGATGGTATCCGTGCCCGGGCCGGGCACGGAACGCGCTCGGCTCCGGGTGCAGCGGGGACCAGAAGAGCCCCGATCCAGACGGGATCGGGGCTCTGCACTGGTGGTGGGCGATACTGGGTTCGAACCAGTGACCTCTTCCGTGTCAGGGAAGCGCGCTACCGCTGCGCCAATCGCCCGTGCACCCGAAGGCGCCAGATCAGGATGGAGCGGACGACCGGATTCGAACCGGCGACCCTCACCTTGGCAAGGTGATGCTCTACCAGCTGAGCTACGTCCGCACTGTGTCAGCGAGGCCGACGAGGAGCCACCCTAGTTCCCCCGCCATCGGCAGCGCAAACCGTCGCCGCTGGTCGTGTCGGACGTCACCGCCGGTCGCTGCGGCCGCAGGCGCGGCCGCCCGGCCACGGCGCCGCCGCCGACGATCACGCCCCGATCGCGCCCCGGTCATGCCTCGCGCCCTCGAAGGCACGTCCGGGAGGCCCGTGATCACGCCGCACCGCTCACGGGGCGCGCCAGCGGGATGCACCTCACACGTTCTCGATGCGGCAACCTGGGCCAGGCTCATGTAAGCTTCTGCGAGTCCGCCGGAGACGGTGGCCAGCATCTTCGGGCGATTGGCGCAGTGGTAGCGCGCTTCCTTCACACGGAAGAGGTCACTGGTTCGAACCCAGTATCGCCCACGACGGGATCCTCGGATCCCCGTCATGCGGACGTAGCTCAGCTGGTAGAGCATCACCTTGCCAAGGTGAGGGTCGCCGGTTCGAATCCGGTCGTCCGCTCCGGGGGAACGGCGCTCCCGACATCTCGTCGGGAGCGCCGTTCCGTATGATGCGAGAGCATCCCCCGGTGGGTTGGCCGAGTGGTTAGGCAACGGCCTGCAAAGCCGTGTACACGGGTTCGAATCCCGTACCCACCTCCACCGCGCACCCCTGGGCTGCGTGGCGAGGGCGATTGGCGCAGCGGTAGCGCGCTTCCCTGACACGGAAGAGGTCACTGGTTCGAACCCAGTATCGCCCACCCCTCCCTTGACGCGCCGACCGAGATCTCTCGTGACCGTCCGTCGGAGCGCTCCGCGCCGGGGCCGTCTACTCTGTGGTCATGCAGATCTGGACCGGACAGTCCTACCCCCTGGGTGCCACCTTCGACGGGAGCGGCACCAACTTCGCCCTCTTCTCCGAGATCGCCGATCGGGTCGAGCTGTGCCTGCTCGACGACGACGGCTCCGAGCGGCGCGTGGAGATCACCGAGGTCGACGCCTACGTGTGGCACGTGTACCTGCCCTCGGTGCAGCCCGGGCAGCGCTACGGCTATCGCGTGCACGGTCCCTACGACCCATCTGCCGGCCACCGCTGCGACCCCTCGAAGCTGCTGCTGGATCCCTACGCGAAGGCGATCGCCGGGATGGCCAGCAACCATCCCTCCCTGTACGCCTACGAGTTCGAGGACCCCCAGGAGCGCAACAGCGAGGACTCGGCCGCACACACCATGCACTCGGTCGTGGTCTCGCCGTTCTTCGACTGGGGCAACGACCATCCTCCGGCCCACGAGTACCACGACACCGTCATCTACGAGGCCCACATCAAGGGTCTGACCATGCTGCACCCCGACATCGACGACTCGATCCGCGGCACCTACGTGGCGATGGGGCACCCGGCGATCATCGAGCATCTGCAGTCCCTGGGCGTGACCGCCGTGGAGCTGATGCCGGTCCACCAGTTCGTCCAGGACGGCCACCTGGTCGAGAAGGGCCTGTCCAACTACTGGGGCTACAACACCATCGGCTTCTTCGCGCCTCACAACGAGTACTCCTACACCGGCGACACCGGTCAGCAGGTCCAGGAGTTCAAGCAGATGGTCAAGAACCTCCACGAGGCCGATATCGAGGTGATCCTCGACGTGGTCTACAACCACACCGCCGAGGGCAACCACCTGGGGCCGACCCTGTGCTTCCGCGGCATCGACAACGCCGCCTACTACCGCCTGGTGGAGGAGGACAAGGCCTACTACTACGACACCACGGGCACCGGGAACTCCCTGCTCATGCGCACCCCGCACGTGCTGCAGCTGATCATGGACTCGCTGCGCTACTGGGTGACCGACATGCACGTGGACGGATTCCGTTTCGACCTGGCCTCGACCCTGGCCCGGGAGCTGCACGAGGTGGACCGGCTCTCGGCCTTCTTCGACATCATCCAGCAGGACCCGATCATCTCCCAGGTGAAGCTGATCGCCGAGCCCTGGGACCTGGGCGAGGGTGGCTACCAGGTGGGGGGCTTCCCGCCGCTGTGGTCGGAGTGGAACGGGAGCTACCGCGACACGGTGCGCGACTTCCACCGCTCCGAGCCGAGCGTGATCGGCCAGTTCACCTCACGCCTGGCCGGCAGCTCGGACCTGTACCAGCACACCGGGCGCACCCCGATCGCCTCGATCAACTTCGTCACCGCCCACGACGGGTTCACGATGCGCGACCTGGTCTCCTACGACGAACGCCACAACGAGGCCAACGGGGAGGGCGGCGAGGACGGCGAGAGCCACAACCGCTCCTGGAACTCCGGGGTCGAGGGACCCACCGACGATCCCGTGATCCTGGACCTGCGGCTGCGCCGTGCCAAGAACCTGATGGCCACGCTGCTGCTCAGTCAGGGAGTGCCGATGGTGCTGCACGGCGACGAGATGGGCCGCACCCAGGACGGCAACAACAACACCTACTGCCAGGACAACGAGCTGACCTGGGTGGACTGGGATCTCGATGCCCGTCAGCAGGAGATGCTGCGGTTCACGCGCGAGATGATCGCCCTGCGCCACGAGCATCCCATCTTCCGCCGTCGCCGCTTCCTGCAGGGCGTGGTGCGCGAGAACGCGGACTCCTCCCTCCCCGACGTGGAGTGGATCGGGACCGACGGGAAGCCGATGGGCGATGAGGACTGGGACGAGCCGGAGAACAAGTGCCTGGTGGTGTTCCTCAACGGCTCGGCGATCCCCGAGTCCACCAGCCGCGGCGAGCGCATCATCGACGACTCCGCTCTGATCATGTTCAACGCCTCCGGCAATCCGGTGGACTTCACCCTGCCGGACACCGAGCACGGCAGGGTGTGGACCGTTGTGCTGGGGACCGGGAAGACCATCGACGTCGGCGCCGAGGTCTCCGCCCAGGAGACCATCTCGCGTCCCGCGCATTCCCTGCTGGTGCTGATGCGCCCGGCCGGTCCGGGCCCGGGTGAGGCCGTCGACGAGGAGGCGGAGCAGCCGGCTCGAGCCTGACCCCGCCACGCCACGGACACGCCACGGAAGGGACCCCATGAGCCACGGGAGGGACCCCATGACCAGCCCCCTGCGCCCCGCTGCGGGCCACTCGCCCGCCATCGGTGCCGTGCCCACTTCGACCTACCGTGTGCAGCTGCACCAGGGGTTCACGGCCGATGACGCCGCCGCTCTGGTGCCATACCTGGCCCGGCTGGGGGTCGGCCACCTGTTCTGCTCCCCCGTGTTGCAGGCCGCCCCGGGCTCCACCCACGGCTATGACGTGGTCGACCACAGCCGCATCGCGGCCGAGATCGGCGGGGAGGAGGCGCTGCGCCGGCTGTCCCGGGCCCTCCACGATCACGGCATGGGACTGATCGTCGACGTGGTCCCCAACCACATGGCCATCCCCACCCCGGTATGGCACAACCGGGCACTGTGGTCGGTGCTGCGCGACGGCCCCGGCTCCCCCTTCGCTGACTGGTTCGACCTGGATCCCTCCGGCGAGCGCTCCGTGCTGGTCCCGGTGCTGGGCCGCCCTATCGGAGCGGTCCTGGCCGATGAGGAGATCTCGACCGGCACCGCGGAGATCCCGCAGCCGGACGGGTCGGTGACCACGGAGCCGGTGGTGCGCTACTACGACCACGTGCTCCCGATCGCTGCGGGCACCGAGCACCTGGGCCTGGCCGACCTGCTGGACCGGCAGTTCTACCGTCTGGCCTACTGGAAGGTCTCCGACGAAGAGCTGAACTATCGCCGCTTCTTCGACGTGGACACGCTCGCGGCGGTGCGGGTCGAGCTGCCGCACGTGTTCGAGGCGACCCATGCCACGCTGCTGCGCCTGCAGGGCGAGGGGGTGATCGACGGCTATCGGATCGACCACCCCGACGGGCTGAGCGACCCGCGCGGCTATCTGCGCGACCTCGACGAGGCCACCGGGGGCGCCTGGACCGTGGTGGAGAAGATCCTGGAGGGCGAGGAGCATCTGCCCGGGGACTTCCCCTGCGCCGGCACCACCGGCTACGACGCCCTGTGGCGGGTGGGCGGTCTGTTCCACGACCCCCGCGGCGCGCTGGGGCTGACGCATCTGTGGCAGCGCCGGACCGGGGACCTGCGTCCCTTCGCGGAGGTCGCCGCGGAATCCACGGAGCAGATCATCTCCACCAGCCTGTGGGCGGAGGTCGAGCGGTTGACGGTGCTCATCCACGGCATCTGCCAGGCGGACATCCGGTTGCGCGACACCACGCGGCGCAACATCCAGAAGGTGATCGTGGCGCTGCTGGGCGCCATGGACCGCTACCGCGCCTACCTCGTGCCCGGGGAGCCCGCCCCCGGCTCCGAGCGGGCGGTGATCGAGCAGGCCGCGGCACGGGCCCGCACCGTGCTCGGCGAGGACGAGGACCTGTCGGCCACCCTGGAGACGGTGGTGGCCCTGGTGTGCGGCGACGAGATCGGTTCGGCCGGCCGCACAGCCAGCGCCGAGCGCGCCGAGGTGATGGTGCGCTTCGCGCAGACCTGCGGGCCGGTGCACGCCAAGGCTCTCGAGGACACGGCCTTCTACCGTTACACCCGCTTCCTCGCGGTCAACGAGGTGGGATCGGACCCGGATCGGATCGGCGTCGAGACCGATGTGCTGCACGACCACGCCGCCACCATGATCCGCACCCGCCCGGACACGATGACCACGCTGTCCACCCATGACACGAAACGCAGCGAGGACGTGCGGGCACGTCTGGCGGCGCTGACGGAGCAACCGCTGGAGTGGGCGCTGACGGTCCAGGCGCTGGACCATGCCACCGCCGCCTCACGCGGCGACCAGGTGGACGGGGCGATCGAGCTGCTGCTGTGGCAGACCCTGGCGGCCTGCTGGGAGCTGCCCGGCTCAGGAGCCGCGCCGATCACCGCCGAGCGCCTCGAGGGGTACCTGAGCAAGGCGATGCGCGAGGCGAAGCTCCACACCACCTGGACCGAGCAGGACCACGAGTACGAGCAGCAGGTGCAGGACCTGGGCCGCGCGGCCCTGGCGAGCTCGGAGGTCTCCCGGATCCTGGAGGAGTGGACCCGGCGCACCCTGGTCTCGCAGCGCTCCGCGATTCTGGGGCAGAAGCTGATCCAGCTGACCATGCCGGGCGTGCCGGACGTGTACCAGGGCAACGAGTCCGTCGACTTCTCCCTGGTGGACCCCGACAACCGTCGCGAGGTCGATCACCGGGCCCACGCCGAGCGGCTGGACCGCATGATCGAGGGCGCGGGCCCCGACGGGATCGGCGACGAGAAGCTGTGGCTGACCCACCGTGCCCTGGTGCTGCGCCGGAAGCGTCCCGAGCTGTTCCAGGGGCGCGGGGCCAGCTACCGCCCATTGCCCACCACCACCGGGCACGCGGTGGCCTTCGGACGCGGCGTCGGCCGGGAGGAGCTGGAGGTGGTGACGGTTGCCACCCGCCTGGCCCAGACCCTGGCCCATCGGGGCGGCTGGGGCGATGCCTGGCTGGCGCTGCCGGAGGGCCGCTGGTGCGAGACCCTGACCGGCCGTGAGCTCGAGGGCGGCCTGGTGGAGCTGGGTGAGCTGCTGGACCACTGGCCGGTGGCGCTGCTGGTGCGATGCCCGCCGGAGGACACCGATCACGCAGGGCCGTCCGCCGCGGCGGCCGCGGACGAGGAGCCCCGATGAGCGAGTCGCCCCGGTCCCCCGAGCCCGTGGCCCCGCGGCGCTACGACCGCTACCGGCTGTGGGCACCGAAGGCCGATGCCGTCACGATCCGCATCGATGGCGCCGAACATGCGATGCAGCCCGGTGCGGGCGGCTGGTTCGAGCTGCCGGGCGTCCCGGCCCGGCCCGGCGAGCGCTACGCCTTCCGGCTCGACGACACACAGCTGTGGATCCCCGATCCGCGCTCCCTCTCGCAGCCGGACGGCGTCCACGCCGACAGCGAGGTGGTCGACCCGCGCCCTCTGCGCTCAGAGGGCGGGTGGTCCGGCCGTGAGCTGCGGGGAGCGGTGATCTACGAGCTGCACGTGGGGACCTTCACCGCGGGGCCCGAGGGCCGCGGAGGCACCTTCGACACGGCGATCGACCGGCTGGACCATCTCGTCGACCTCGGGGTCGAGGCGGTCGAGGTGATGCCGGTGGCGACCTTCCCCGGGGACCGCGGCTGGGGCTACGACGGGGTGGGACTGTACGCCACCCATGCCGCCTACGGGGGGCCGGAGGCCTTCGCCCGCTTCATCGCGGCCGCCCACGGGCGGGGGCTCGCGGTGATCCTGGACGTGGTCCACAACCATCTGGGCCCCTCCGGCAACTACCTGGGGATGCTGGGCCCCTACTTCACCGACCAGCACCACACGCCCTGGGGCGAGGCCATCAATCTCGACCAGGACGGCTCCCGGGAGGTGCGCGACTTCCTGCTGGGCGCGGCACGGCTGTGGCTGGTGGAGCTGGGGCTCGACGGGCTGCGCCTGGACGCCGTGCACGAGCTGCGTGACGACTCCGGCACCCACTTCCTGGCCGAGCTCGCCGAGGCGACCGCGCACTGGTCCCGGCAGACGGGCCGGCCCCTGGCCCTGATGGCCGAATCGGACCGCAACGACCCCGCCACCGTCACCGGCACCTCCGCCGGCGGGCTGGGCATGGACATGCAGTGGGCCGACGACGTCCACCACGGGGTCCATGCCTGGGTCACGAGCGAGCGCCAGGGCTACTACGCCGACTTCGGCACCGCGGAGGTGCTCGGCACGGTCCTGACGCGGATCTTCCTGCATGCCGGCTCCTGGTCCTCCTTCCGCGGGCAGCTGTGGGGGGCACCCGTGGATCCCGGCTCCGAGCACTACGACGGGCACAGCTTCGTGACCTTCCTGCAGAACCACGACCAGGTCGGCAACCGGGCCACCGGCGACCGCATCCACCACCGGATCTCACCGGGCCGGCACGCGGCGGCGATCGCCCTGATCCTGCTGGGGCCGGGCACTCCGATGCTCTTCCAGGGCGAGGAATGGGCGGCCTCGACGCCCTTCACCTACTTCACCGACCACGACGAGCAGCTGGGGCCTCTGGTCAGCGCCGGCCGCGCCGAGGAGTTCGCGAGGATGGGCTGGGACGAGCAGGTTCCCGACCCGCAGGTCCGCTCCACCTTCGAGTCCGCGTTCCTGCGCTGGGACGAGCTCGCCACCAGCGATCACGCCCGCATGCTGGAGTGGTACCGGCAGCTGATCTCGCTGCGCCGGGAGCACGCCGAGCTGTCGAGCCCGGAGCTGTCCGCGACGGCCGTGGAGATGCTGGGTCCCGACACGGTCGCGATGCGCCGCGGCCGCATCGCGGTGCTGTCCCATCGCGGGCAGGGCCCGGTGGCGGTCCCGGACGCCGAGGGGGCGACGCTGCTGGCCTCCAGCCACCGGCTGCTGGACCCCCAGGTCCAGCGGGCGGAGCTGCCCGCGCAGCTGATCGGCCCCGGGGCGCTGATCTACCGCCCCAGGTAGCCTCCGTCGACGGGGAGCACGGCCCCGTGCAGGTAGTCGGCGCCCTCGCTGGTCAAGAACAGCACGGTGCCGGCGATGTCCTCGGCCGCGCCCCAGCGACCGGCCGGGATCCGGCCCAGGATCTCGCTGTTGCGGGCCTCGTCCTCGCGCAGGGAGGTGTTCAGCTCGGTGGCGATGTACCCGGGGGCGACCGCGTTGACGGCGACCCCGTGCCCGGCCCACTCATTGGCCACCGACTTGGTCAGCTGGGTGACGGCGCCCTTGGAGGCCGCGTAGGCCGAGGCGTTGAGCCCGCCGAAGTAGGACAGCATCGAGGCGATGGTGATGATGCGGCCCTCTCCCCGTTCGAGCATCGGGGTGCCCAGGGCCTGCGTCAGGTGCACCACGGCATCCAGATTCACGGCCATCACCTGCGAGAACTCCGCCAGAGGGAAGTCCTCGAAGCGGTGGCGCAGGTTGATCCCGGCGTTGTTGACCAGGATGTCGACGCGGTGGTCGGCCAGGACCCGGTCCACTGCGGCCTGGCGGGCGTCCGCGTCGGCGAGGTCCACGCTCAGGGTGGTGTGGCCCGCGCCGAGGGATCCGGTGCCGCGCTGCAGACCGATCACCTGGGCGCCGGCGTCGAGCAGGCGCCGGGAGATGGCCCGGCCGATGCCGCGGGTGGAACCGGTGACCACGGCGGTGGCCCCGGCGAGGTCGACCTGCAGGGTGCGAGCTGGGGGCATGGCTCTCCTCACGAGGGATGCTGGACGGCCCGCTCCGCGCTGACCGAGCGGGCGCCGTCATGGGCCAGGGACGCCAGCCGGGACAGGGAGCGGAAGTACTTCTTGCGGTAGCCGCTGCCCAGCAGCTCCGGTGTGTACAGCTGCTGGATCGTCATCGCGGCCGGGTCGGAGTCCGTGTCGAGGTCGCAGTCCGCGGCCGAGACCAGCATCGGCACCTGGCGGTCGTAGAGCCGGTCGATGAGGACCACGAACCGCAGCGCATCGTGGTGGTGGCCGATGGTGCGCATCCCGGTCACGTGCGCGGCAGTGACACCGTCGATCATCGCGCCGTACCGGGAGGGGTGGACCCTTGTCAGGTGCCCCAGCAGGCTCTCGAAGTCGTCCAGGGAGGCGGCGTCGGAGCTCTTGGCCCGCTCGCGCACCGTGGTCTCCGGCAGGGCGGTGATGGTTGCCACGCTGTCGCGGCGCCGGTAGTCCTCCCCGTCGACCCGCAGCACCTCGAAGCGCTCGGCCATCGACTGGATCTCGCGCAGGAAGTCCTGGGCGGCGAAGCGGCCCTCCCCCAGCGCCTCGGGCAGGGTGTTGGAGGTCGCCGCCACGGCGACACCGCGGTCGGACAGCTCGCGGATCAGACGGGTCATCAGCAGTGTGTCGCCGGGGTCGTCGAGCTCGAACTCGTCGATGCACACCAGCACCGATCCGCCCAGCAGGTCCACCGCTCTCTGGAAGCCCAGAGCGCCGACCAGGTGGGTGTACTCGACGAAGGTGCCGTAGACGCGGTGGCCGTCGGCCGCGTGGAACAGGGAGGTCAGCAGGTGGGTCTTGCCCACCCCGAAGCCTCCGTCGAGGTAGATCCCGCGGGCCGGGTCGGGTCTGCGTCGCAGCAGGGCGCGCAACCCGCCCCGGGGACGGCCGAGGCGCTCCGCGAACTCGGTGATCGCTTCCTTCGCCTGGGTCTGGGAGGGATGTGCCGGATCGGGGACGTAGTTGTCCAGCCGCGCCTGCGCGAACCGCGGCGGCGGCACCAGATCGGCCAGCAGACGCTCCAGGGTCGGTTCGGGCCGTCGGTCGGCGAGCGCAGTGGTCACGCGGGCCAGTCTAGGGGTCGTGCCCATGCATCCGGGGTCGCGGTCACGGATCACATGCGCGATGATCGGCGGGAGTCGATCCCGAGGAGACTGCTGTGCACCTGCTGCTGCGCGACGGCGCCCCGCTGCCGGCCCCCGAGGCGATCACCCAGGACACGGACGGGGCGATGGCGCTCGCCGAGCTGTATGCCTTCCCGCGGGAGGCGACCTGGGTGCGGGCGATGATGAACACCACTGTCGACGGGGCGGTCACCGGGGCCGACGGGACCAGCGGCTCCCTGCGCAATCCCGACGACTCCCTCGTCTTCGGCGTGCTGCGGGCGCTCGCGGACGTGGTGCTGGTCGGGGCGTCGACGGTGCGGTCCGAGGACTACCGGCGCCCGCAGGGCCGGGCCGATCTGCTGAGCCCCTCACGTCGGCCCGGCGGCGGGCGACGACCCGCGCTCGCGGTCTGGTCCAGCAGCGGGGAGCTGCCGAGCACGCTCGAGGCGGACTGGCCGACCTTCCTGATCGCTCCCGCCCAGGTGGCGGGCGCGGCCGGCAGGCTGGCCGGGATCCCCGCCGCGCAGGTGATCGCGGCCTCCACCGCGGCGGAAGCGGTCTCCGCTCTGGCCGAGCGCGGCTACCGCGGCATCCAGGCGGAGGGAGGGCCTGCCTCGCTGGCTCGGCTGGCCGCCGAGGGCCTGCTGGACGAACTGTGCTTCTCGGTCACCCACCGCAGTGTCGGCGGGCCCTCCCCGCGAGTGATCAACGGGGCCGCCCATGACCTCACCTGGCAGCTGTCCTCGCTGATCACCGGAGAGCACGCCACCATCAGCAGGTACCTGCGGGCCGGCTGAGGAGCGCTCAGAGCCGCAGTCCCACCGATCCTTCCAGCGCGGGGGCGGCGGGGTCGCGCACCGGCAGCTGCAGGGAGCGGGGGTCGACCGGGAGCTCGAGCACCCGGATCAGGTGCTCGGCGACGGCACGCTCCCAGCGTGCCGGGTCCCGGTTCCATTCGCGGGTGTGCGAGGCCCCCTCGACGGGCACGAACTCCACCAGGTCGGGGCGCAGAGCGGCCAGCCGGCGGCTCGGGGCGGGTGGGACCGTGGCATCGTCCAGCGCGTGGAACAGCAGGGTCGGGTGGTCCAGGTGGGCGGCGTGGTACTCGGGTCTCATCTCGTGCAGCGCCAGCGGTTCGTGCAGGCGCACCATCCTCGCGCCGAGCCGGGAGGTCATCATCCACAGGGCCAGCCGGCGCATGGGACGCGGTGCCCGCAGCGCGGTGGCGTGGTAGATCAGGATGTCCTGCCAGTCGACCGCCGGCGAGTCCAGGATCAGACTGCGGATCCGGTCGCGGTGGGCCGAGCGCACGGAGGTGCGCAGCGCGATGCCGCCGCCCATCGACCAGCCCATCAGCACGATCCGGCGGGCCCCGCGGGCCACGGCGTACTCGATGGCCGCCTCGGTGTCCTCCCATTCGGCCAGGCCCAGATGATGCATGCGATCGGCCGAGGCGGGAGCACCGGTGTCATTGCGGTAGGTGATGGTCAGGCTGGTCAGCCCCAGACGGTGCAGCAACGGGATCACCCGCAGCGCCTCACCGCGCATGGCGCCGTGCCCGTGGATGAGGATCGCCCATGTGTCGGCCGAGCTAGGCTCCGCCCCCTCGGCGGGATCGGGCCGCACCAACCAGGCGGGCATGTGTCCGACCGGGGAGTCGACCTCGACCTCCTCGGTCTCCAAGCCGTGGGCGGTGCGGGGCGTGCCCGCCCAGAAGAAGCCGTTGGAGGCGGCCCTGTCCACGCTCAGCCGCTCGGCGGTGTCCGAGGCCAACAGCGGACGGGAGACGGTGGTCGGGGTGGGGCGCCCGTCGACCGGTCCCAGCCTCACGTGGACCGCGCCGCCGGACTGCCGCAGCGCCAGGTAGCCGCCCCGCTCGGACTCGGGCGTGGTGTCGAGATGGACACGGTCGGGATAGACAGCACGCACCGGGAGGCCGGGGCGCTGGCGCACCCCCAGCTGCGGCACCAGCGGCAGGCGGGCCATCACCCGGGCGCCGATGGTCAGCGCGCCTGCGCTGACAGTGAACATCGCGGCCGCACCGACCGCACCGATGCCGACGGCCTCTGCCCATCTGCCCTGGTCGGTGCGAGGCCGGACCCGGTCCAGCCGGTTCCGCACGCCGGTCAGAGGACGGGGCCGAGCTGCGTCACGCTTCATGGTCCGCAGTCTAGACGCGCCGGTAGGATCGGCCTGAGCATTCATCGCGCGGCAACGCGCGCTGCACCCGCCGGACGCGGTCCGCGCCGGATCGCAGCCGCGGACCGCCCGCACAGATCGGAGGGTCCTCATGTCCACCGAACCCATCGGCACCCGTCCCTACCCCGTCGCGATCAGCGAGGAGGAGTGGCGCGAGCGACTGTCCCCCGCCGAGTACCAGGTGCTGCGCCAGGGAGGCACCGAGCGCCCCGGCACCGGGGAGTACGAGGAGGTGCGGCCTGCCGGCACCTATGCCTGCCGCGCCTGCGGTGCGGAGCTGTTCACCGCCTCCACCCAGTTCGACGCGCACTGCGGATGGCCCTCCTTCTGGGCGCCGACGGACTCCGAGTCGGTCGAGCTGCTCGAGGACACCTCGCTGGGAATGCGTCGCATCGAGGTGCGCTGCGCCAGCTGCGGCTCGCACCTGGGCCACGTCTTCGAGGGCGAGGGCTTCGCCACCCCCACCGACCAGCGCTACTGCATCAACTCCATCAGCCTCGTCCACAGCGACGACCACCCCGCACCCTCCCAGGACTGACCCGGGCCCGGGCCGGACGGGTCCGGTCCCGGCGCGCCTGCCCGGCGGGCAGGGACCGCGCCGATACGCTCCCCGCGTGTCCGTCCATCGTTTCCGCACCGGCGACGACACCTTCCGTGTCGCGATCGATGCCATGTCACGCGCCGCGCTGCGCCCTGACTTCACATGGCGCGAGATCCCCGCGCCCTCCCGGATGGCCCCCTCGGCCTGGGCGGCGACGGGCGAGATCGAGAACCAGGACGAGGAGCTGGCCTCCGGTCGCCTCGTGATCCTGCACGATCCCGCCGGTCAGGAGGCCTGGGACGGCACCTTCCGGATGGTCGCGCTGGTCCAGGCGCAGCTGGAACCGGAGTTCTCCGTCGAGGCGATGCTCGGCGACGTCGCCTGGTCATGGGTGACGGAATCCCTCGAGCTGCATGGCGCCGACTCGAGGGAACTGGGATGCACGGCCACCCGGGTGGTCTCCCAGTCCTACGGCGCGCTGGCCTCGCGCCCCTCCACGGTGGACGTCGAGATGCGGGTGTCGTGGACTCCCGAGGAGGATGAGCTCGCCCCCCACTTCGCGGCATGGACGGCGATGCTGGCCGCCGCCGGGGGCCTGCCGCCCGCTCCCCCACGGGTCGCGCCGATCGCTCCTGCGCACCGGGCGCGAGCCCCCCGACCACAGGATTCCGAGGACACACGGTGACCGAACCATCCCCCGGCGAGGCCGAAGCCTCCCTGGAGAAGCTGACCGCGCCCCGCGATGGGCTGGTGCCGGTGATCGACCGGATCCAGACCCTGCGGGCCTGGTGCGAGGCAGCCGCCTCAGCCCCCGAAGAGCCGGTCGCGGTCGACGCCGAGCGCGCCTCGAGCTATCGCTACACCTCCCGCTCGTACCTGCTGCAGCTGCGCACCGGGACGGCGGGGACCGCACTGGTCGATCCGCTCGCCTTCGCCATGCCGGCCTCGTTGCAGAAGACCCTGTCCGGGCGCGAATGGGTCCTGCATGCCGCGAGCCAGGACCTGCCGAGCCTGGCCGAGCTGGGCCTGGTGCCCGACCGCCTGTTCGACACCGAGCTCGCCGCCCGTCTGCTGGGAATGGAACGAGTGGGCCTGTCCGCGGTCGTGGCCGACACGCTGGGCCTGGCCCTGGCCAAGGAGCACTCCGCAGCGGACTGGTCCAAGCGCCCGCTGCCCCAGAGCTGGCTGGTGTATGCCGCTCTCGATGTCGAGGTCCTGATCGAGGTGCGCGACGTGCTCGCCGCCCGGCTGCAGGAGGCCGGCAAGTCCGAGTGGGCCCGCCAGGAGTTCGAGCACGAGCGGACCCGGCCGCCCTCGCCGTCCCGTTCGGCGGATTGGCGGGGCCTGCACGGTGTGGGGTCGCTGCGGTCACCGCGCCAGCAGGCCGCGGCCCGGGCCATGTGGGCCAAGCGCGATGAGATCGCCGCCCGTGAGGACCTGTCCCCGCACCGGGTGATCCGGGACCGGGAGATCGTGGCCGCCGCCAAGGAGGCCGTCCGGGGACGCGAGGCCTTCGACCGGGCCCTGCCCGCGTCGCTGCGCAAGAAGGACATGTGGTGGAAGGCGGCCCGCTCCGGTGTGGACCTGCCCGCGTCCCACCTGCCCCAGCGCCCGGCGCCCTCCTACCCGCCGCCCCACAAGCTGTGGTCCAAGAAATACCCTCAGGCCTGGACCCGTTACCAGGCCCTCCGCGCGGCGGTCACCGAGCTGTCCGAGCAGCTCGACGTCCCCACCGAGAACCTGCTGCAGCCGTCGCTGCTGCGCCGATGGATCTGGGAGCACGAGGAGGCCGGAGCGGCCGAGACCGTGCGCGAGGAGCTCGAGGCCCTCGGCGCCCGGCCCTGGCAGGCGGAGGTGACCGCGCCGGCGCTGGTCGCGGCGATGGCCCAGCTCCCGGCCGAGGACAGCGCCCGCACCTGAGAATCACCACCCCGGTGGGCGCCGCTCAGCGGTCGCTCGCGAGCATCGCGAAGATCACGGTGTCGGTCCATTCGCCCTTGGACCACCAGTCCTGGCGCAGTTGCGCCTCACGGTGCATCCCCACCCGCTCGGCCAGGCGGGCCGAGGCCGTGTTGCGTGCATCCATCTGCGCTGCCACTCGGTGCGCCCCGTAGCGCTCGAAGGCCAGGTCGAGCATGGCTCGCACGGCCTCGGTGGCCAGCCCCCGACCCCCTTGGCCGGGGTCGACGACCCAGCCGATCTCCGCCAGTCGGTGGTCCCGGCCGGTCCACCACAGGGCCACGTCGCCGATCAGACGATCCTCGTGCTCGATGACCGCGGACAATGCCCCACTCTGCCCCTCGAGTCCGGTGCGGCGCCGACGTGACGCCACCTGCTCCTCGGCGCCGGCGAGGGTCCAGGGCTCGTCCAGCAGGAATCGGGCCACGTCGGGCCGGGAGTAGATGCGATGCAGCGCAGAGGCATCGTCGACCCCATGGAGCCGCAGCACCAAACGGTCGGTGACCAGCGGCAGATGCGATGTCTGCTCCAGTCGTCGCGACCACGGGACGGTCTGGACCTGCTGCCCGGAGGGGGCGGTGGTGGCGCACGCCTCCCCCTCGGTGAAGCCCGCGCGGCCGAGCACGATCCGCGAGGCGGTGTTCGCGGGAACGGTGCGCGCCGTGAGCGTGGTGAGCCCGCTGCGCGCTGCGAACTCGGCGCTGAGCTCGAGCGCTGCAGCCGACAGCCCCTGGCCCCGATGAGCGGGATGGACCCAGAACCCGACCTCCGCTGATCCTCTCGTCTCATCGACATCGAAGACCACCGCGGATCCCGCGAAGGCGTCGGTCCGCGGATCGGCGATCGCGAGCACCGCGAGATCACCCCGGTCCAGGGCGGGCGCCGCGACCTGGTCGATCACCGCTCGCACGGAGGCGGAGGTGTACCGATCCTCGGGCAGATGCGCGAACTGCCGCACCAACGGGTCCTCGGTCCCGGCGGCGTAGACCTCGGCGTCCGCGTGGCGCAGGGGACGGATCCGAGCGCGGCGGTTCGTCAGCGGCAACAGGTCCTGATCGAGCATGCTGCCTAACCTAACAGCGTTCGGACCATTGTGCGAACACTGTTCGGATAGATTGTCGGGCATGAGCTACTGGACCGATCGTCGACCGGTGCATCGCAGCCGCGCCGTGGACGTGCCCACCCTGGCACGGGCCGCCGTCCGGCTGCTCGACGAAGGAGGGATGTCGGCGCTGACGATGCGCGCGGTGGCGAGCGAGATCGGGGTGGCCGCGGCGAGTCTGTACTCGCGGGTGCGATCAGTCGAGGACATCCTCGACCTCGCGCTGGATACGGCCCTGGGGGATGATCCCGGGCTGCAGCGGGCCCTGTCGACCTCGTCAGGGGCCGACGGCTCCGGGTTGGAGGAGCTGCTGATCCACTACTTCCACCATCTGCGAGGCACCCCGTGGGCCGCACAGGTGATCACCCGGCGGGCACCGCGCGGACCGAACTATCTGCGGCTGTCCGAACGGCTGTGCGTGCTGCTCGAGGAGCAGGGCGCCGCGGATCCGCTCGGGGCCGCCTACGCCCTGTCGAATTTCGTGATCGGCAGCGCGGCCACCTCCTCGATCGACGAGGACGAGCTGTCCGCGCCGGTGGACCCCCAGTTCGCGCCCCGATACGCGCAGCTGCATGCCGGGCATGTCGCCCGCAGCGAGGAGATCGTCGTGCTGGGCATCAGCGCGCTGCGCTCGGCCCTGACCGATCGAGCCCGAACGGCCGACGGCCATAGCGCCAGCTGAGCGGCGTGTCGGCGCTCAGCTGATCCCGTTTCGGATCGACCACGGGCTCGCAGCGTCTTCCGAGTTCGCTCAGGACCTGGCGGATCTCATCGAGGCCCTGCGGTCGGCCGATACCCGCGGCAGGGCGTTCTCAGGGCACGGACGGGGCGGTCGCCTGAGCGACCACGACGACTGGATCCGCCTGTGCCCGGAGCGCAGCCGGGGCCTCCTTCCCGTCCCCGAGCTCTCGCCGCGATGGGCCCGGTGGAGGACCCTCGAGGGCTCGCAGCCTGATGTCACGAGCCACGGTGACCCCATCCCTGCCGATCTGCTCACTGACGGCACCAGGCTGACGGGAGTGATCGACAGCGGAGGATTCACCCCGGCCGATCCGGCGCTCGACCTGGTGTCGGCCTGGCATCTGCTGGACGGTCCCCGGCGCACCATCGTGCGCGAGACGCCGGGGTGCTCCGGGCTGGAGTGGGAGCGAGGCCGAGCGTGGGCGTTCGCACAGGCCATCGGCCTGGTCTGGTACAACGCGGGCTCCAACCCGTCCATGGCAGAGCTGGGGCGCTGCACACAGACTCGCCTGCTGGAGCCGTGACCTGCGGAGATGGTCATTACCCGTGATGTGGTGCGGTTTCTGTCAGGCGATCCCGAGTCGTCGGCTGCTGTGATCGGGGTTCTAAGTGGCCCGCCGGTCTCGATCGTTGCGTTATCGGGGTTCTGGGGGCTGAGAACCCCGATAACGCAACGGTCGAACCAGTTCACGGCCGTCCCGGGCGCTCCATGAACGGCGCGTCGGCCGCCCGCAGCTCCGACGCCCCGTCACCGGCCCCACGGCCGTGCAGCACCTGCACGGCCAGCAGCGCCGAGACGGTGGTGGCGTTGGTGATGCGGCCCTCGAGCACCGCGGTCACCGCCTCGGCGAGCGGCACCCAGCGGGAGAGCAGTTCGGCCTCCTCGTCGGTCCGCTCGAACTCCTCCTCGCTCTCCCGGACGCCGGTGGCCAGATAGACCCGGACCACTTCATCGCTGCCCCCGGGGCTGGGGCGCAGGTCCACCAGGGTGCGCATGTCCCCCGGGACATACCCGGTCTCCTCGGCGAGCTCACGGGCGGCCGCGACGTGAGGGGGCTCGCCGCCCAGGTCGAGCAGGCCGGCAGGGATCTCCCACAGGCTGTGGCCCACGGGGTGCCGGTACTGGCGGATCAGCAGCACCCGGTCGGCGTCGTCGATGGCGAGCACCGCCACGGCGCCCGTGTGCCAGATGTACTCGCGGTCGAAGCGCACGCCGTCGGCGAAGTCGACGGTGTCGCGCACCAGGTCGAACACCATGCCCTCGTGCAGGGTGCGTCGCCCGGCGAGCGGTCGTTGCCCGGGTTCGTCTCGCAGCGGTGGCTCCTGAGCGGCGCCCTCCGCCGGGTCTGTGTCCTCGATGCTCATGATCTCACTCCTGTTCGGCGGCGACATCGTCGCCCAGCTGCTCGACGCCGGCCGGCCGCGGGGTGACCTCCAGCAGGCGGGTGGACTTCTGCACCTCGAGCGCGGCCCCGATCAGCCCCGCGAACAGCGGGTGCGCGCGGGTGGGGCGTGACTTCAGCTCGGGGTGGGCCTGGGTGCCGATGTAGTACGGGTGGACCTCGGGGTCGAGTTCGACGAACTCGACCAGGGAGCGTCCCTGCCCCAGCCCGGTGACCCCCGAGATCCGCAGGCCCGCCTGCTCGAGCCGATCACGGTAGCCGTTGCTGACCTCGTAGCGGTGCCGGTGGCGCTCGGAGATCGCCGTGGCACCGTAGACGCGGGCGGCCAATGATCCCTCCACCAGGACGTGGTCGTGGGCGCCCAGACGCATGGCGCCGTCCCGGTCCCCGCCCTCGGCGACAACGCCTTCCTGCTCGGCCATGGTGGCGACCACGGGGTGAGCGGTCCCGGGATCGAACTCGGTGGAGTGCGCGCCCGGAAGCCCCAGCACGCTGCGCGCGTACTCGATGACCATCGACTGCATGCCCAGGCACAGGCCCAGGGTCGGAACGCCGCGATCTCGGGCATGCCGCAGGGCGCCGAGCTTGCCGTCGACGCCGCCGATCCCGAAACCCCCCGGGACCACGATCGCGTCGACCCCCTTCAGCTCGCGGCGGGCCCCCTCTGCGGTGGCGCACAGGTCGGACTCGACCCAGCGGATCGCCACACGGGCGCGATGGTGGAAGCCGCCGGCGCGCAGCGCCTCACTGACCGACAGGTACGCGTCAGGCAGGTCGACGTGCTTGCCCACCAGCGCCACCGTGACCTCGTAGGCAGGGCTGTGGACCCGTTCCAGCAGGGAGTTCCACTGGGTCCAGTCGGCATCGTGGCTGAGCAGGTCCAGGCGCCGCAGTGCGTAGGCGTCCAGCCCCTCGGAGTGCAGCACGTGGGGGATGTCGTAGATCGACGGTGCGTCGAGGCAGGTCACCACCGCGTCGAGGTCCACATCGCACATGGAGGAGATCTTCGACTTCACCGCGGCCGGCAGCTGCCGGTCGGTGCGCAGCACGATCGCGTCGGGTTGGATGCCTATCGAGCGCAGCGCGGCCACCGAGTGCTGGGTGGGCTTGGTCTTCAGCTCCTGGGAGGGTCCGATGAACGGCACCAGCGACACATGCACGAAGAACACGGAATCCCGGCCCACGTCCTGGCGGACCTGCCGGGCGGCCTCGAGGAAGGGCTGGGACTCGATGTCGCCGACGGTCCCGCCGATCTCGGTGATGATCACGTCGGTGTCGTCACCGGCCCGGGAGCGCATCCGCTCCTTGATGGCGCCGGTGATGTGCGGGATGACCTGCACGGTGTCGCCGAGGTATTCGCCGCGCCGCTCCTTGGCGATCACGCTGGAGTAGACCTGGCCGGTGGTGATGTTGGCGTCGGCGCCGAGGTTCTCGTCGAGGAAGCGTTCGTAGTGGCCGATGTCCAGGTCGGTCTCGGCGCCGTCCTCGGTGACGAACACCTCGCCGTGCTGGAACGGGTTCATCGTCCCCGGGTCCACGTTCAGGTACGGGTCCAGCTTCTGCATCGTCACCCGCAGGCCCCGGCTGCGTAGCAGCATGCCCAGGGAGGAGGCGGTCAGGCCCTTGCCGAGGCTGGAGACCACTCCCCCGGTGACGAAGATGTGCTTGGTGACCCCGGGGCTGCGGAAGGGCTTGACCGCCGAGGCCTGCCCGAGCCGGGGGATGGGACCGGTGCCCGGGGCCGATGCGCTGACACTGGTATCTGCCACGGGCCCTCAACCTACCATCGGGGGCGGCGGGCCCAGCAGCACCTCACGCAGCTGCGCGGTCATCTCGCGCCTCCCGGGCAGCTGCGCCGCCCGCTGTCGGGAGGCCTGCTCGGCGGCTGCTCGGACCTCGTCGTCGACGTGGTCGGTGATCGCTGCGGCCAGTGCCTGCGCGTCGCCTACCGGCACCAGGCGGGCTGCCTCCCCGGTGACCCAGCGGGTGCCACCGGCATCGGTGGCCACGATCGCCCGGCCGGCACGCAGGGCCTCCTGCAGGGAGACCGGCTGTCCCTCCCACCGGGCCGCGGAGACCACGAGATCCGCACCGGCGAGGAGCTCGCCGACGTCCTCGCGGTGGCCCAGCAGCTGCACCGGCAGGTCCTCGGCGTCGATCCGGGCCCGCAGCCGGCCCAGCAGGGGGCCGTCACCGGCCACCAGGATGCGCAGCGGCGGCTGCTCCACCGCTAGCAACGCGGCGGCGTCCAGCAGGCTCTCGAGTCCCTTCTGGGGAGCCAGGCGGGCGATGACCAGGATGTCGAAGGTGTCGCCGGCGGCCGAGGCTTTGGAGGGCGGGGCAGTGACGCGCGCTGCAGGCCCGCCGGTGCCGTGCGGCGCCGGGATGATCGCGTGCTGGACGTGCTTCGCTCCCGCGTGGCGGGCGTCCTCGGCCAGGTCCGGGGAGACCGCGAGGACGGTCTCGGCACGTCGCGCCAGGATCCGCAGCAGCACCGCCCCCACCGCGCGCACGGCGGGGCCCCCGACGGTGCGGTTGTGCAGGGTGACGACCAGCCGCACGGGGGCGCGCCGCGGAAGGGCCAGGGCGGACAGGGCGCCGGCCCGCAGCCCGTGGGCGTGCACGGCCCGCGGGCACGCGGAGGCGAGCAGGCGCCGCAGCGTGCGCACCGTGGTCAGATCCACCAGCGGACTGGGCCGATCCTGGATCTGCACATCCGCCTCGTGGACCGCGATGCCGTCGGCGGCCAGGGCCTCCAGCTCCTGGTCCACGTGTGCGGCCAGCCCCCCGCTGGCGCGCGGCCTGACCACCAGCACGCTCATTGCTCGTCCTCCGCCGGGGGACGGGCCTCGGCCGCCGGCCCGGGCTCGGGCGTCTCGGGCTCGGGCGGCCCGGGCTCGGGTTCCGCCTGTTCGGGGGGCGTCGGGGCAGGTGCGGGCCGGCGCACCCGACCGATGATCTGCCGCGGCAGCTGCCGGTCGGCGGCGACCATCACCGCCGCGGCCAGCAGCGCCGCGACCAGACCCGCGGCGAGGCCGGAGAGCACCGTTGCGACCTCTGCGCTGTCGGCCCGGACCATCCAGCGGGCCAGCAGCAGTCCGGGGACGCCTCCGGCCACGAGTGCCATCGGGGCGAGGATCACGGTGCGGCGCAGCCGGGGCAGGTCCCCGCCGGGTTCGAGGATGTCGGAGATCCGGCTGAATCCGACCAGGGCGGAGACGGCCATGCCGATCGCGATCGCCAGGCCGAAGCCGGTGGCTGCCTCGGCAGCGGCTCGGGTGGGGCTGGGCAGAATGGTGATCAGCAGCAGGACCGCGGCGATCACCCAGCCGACCGAGCCCACGATCAGGGCGTCGCGGGCGCGCAGCGCGGCCGAGAGCACCCGGGTGCACTGGGTGGTCACCGCGAAGCCGGGCAGACCCAGCGCGAGCGCCGCCGTGGTCGAGCCCACCCCGGCCGCGCCGGCACGGTCCACCAGGCGGAAGAACTGTTCGAGGGCTGGCCCCCCGGCCAGCAGCGTCGCAGCGCCCACCACGGAGACCACGATCACGGTGCGCACCGAGACCGACGAGAGCCGGGCGAAGCCGGTGGCGTCGCCCACCAGGCGCAGCTCGGACAGATGCGGGAACATCGCAGTGATCAGCGGGACCACCAGCACCGCGAAGGGCAGCAGGTACAGGGCCTGGGCGTACTGGAACACCGGCAGGGTGCCGGTGCCGCCGGCCCGCACGGCCAGCACCATGATCAGGGCGAGCACCAGCTGCTGCGCGCCCACCGCTCCGAGCCCGGCACCGCCCAGGGCCAGAGCCCGGCGTCCGACCCCGGGCGGCATCGTCAGCCGGGGCCGCACCCGCAGCCCTGCCCGGAAGGACATGATCAGCACCGGGAGCGTCATCGCGGCGACCGCGCCGGTGGTTCCCCATCCGAGCCAGGCCACGGCGCCGTCGCCGATGGTGCCGATGGTGGCCACAGGAGGCACCAGGTGGGCGTAGATGCGATAGGAGACCATCACCACCAGTGAGGAGATGAGAGGCATCATCGCCGGCCACAGGAAGCGTTTGCGCGCCTGCAGGTAGGCGCCGAGCACCACGGAGATGCCGTACAGCGGCAGCTGGAGGGCGAAGATCCGCAGCAGTGCGGCCCCCAGCGGGGCACCGCTGGCCGCGTCGTCCTCGACGGCCAGCAGCAGCTGGGCGAGCGGTTCGGCCAGGGCGATGACGAGCAGGGCCATCAGGGTCGTGACGGCCAGGGTCCAGGTGAGCAGGCCCGAGATGATGTGGTCGGCCCGCTCCGAGCGGGCCCTGCGTCCGACGGGGACCTCGGTGTGGACGATGGTGGGGCGGGTGTCATCCGAGGAGGCCACGCCGGGATCCGGGTCAACGAGTGCCTCGTCGTCGCCGGCGGAGGGGTGCGGGTCGCGCTCGGGCACCAGGCCGGCGATCAGCGGAACCACCACAGCTGCCAGGGCGCCGCCGGCGACCACTTCGAACAGCACGTTGGGGAGCAGATTGGCGGTGGAATAGGCGGTGCCGACATCACCGGCGCCGACGCTCGCCCCGAACACGAGGTACCTGACGAAGCCGGCGATACGGGCGATCACGGTGATCACCAGGATCAGGCCGGCCCCGCGCACGATGGCCCGGGCGGTGGTGCTGCCGCCCGGGGTGCTGGGAGGGGTGGGGCTCATCGGGTCCCGCCGTGGGTGGGGCCGGGGCGCGGTGCCGGGAGGGGCCGGCGGCCGAGCCGGTCCAGGGCGCGGAGCACGGGGGTGCGCTCGATGACGGTGCTGAAGCTCACGGTCTCGCTGGCGAGGTTCAGCGCGACGACCAGGGCCAGCATGCCCAGCCGTGCGGGAGGTGCGGTGGAGCGGGCGGCGGCGGTGCCCACGGCGGCTCCCAGCACATTGGCCCCGGCATCGCCGAGCATGCCATGCTCGCGCAGGTCCGGTGGGAGGGCGACCAGTGCGGGCAGCAGCGCGGCCCGGCCCAGATGCGTTCTGGTGGCGGCGCGCGCGCTCCCGGCGGCCGCAGGCGCTGCCAGGAGCGCGGCGGCCGGCAGGATGACCTTCAGGGCCCGCCCCGGCCGCAGGTCCAGCAGGTTGGCGAGGTTCGCGCAGCCTGCGGTCAGGGCGGCGTCGGCCAGTACCATCGCCCCACCTCGCGGCGCGGGGGAGGCGGCCGCCCCCGCCAGGGCCAGCAGTGGGATGCCGGCCGCCTTGAGCGCCCCGGTGGTCAGCCGACCGCGACGCAGCGCCCCGAGGTGTCCGCGCAGCCCCTTGGAGACGGGCCGGCCAGCGCGGCGCATATGCGGCTCGAGCAGATCGTCGAGCAGTCCCAGGGCTCCGATGCCGGCCAGGACGGCAGTGTCGGTCGCGCGGCCGGTGCGCAGGGACAGCACGGAGGTGCCGGCGACCACCAGGGCGCCCTCGGCGAGGGTCACGGTGCGGCCGGAGAAGTTCGTGCGCCGCAGTTCGGTCCGGATCGCCTCGAGGGGCGGGACCGGCAAGGGTTCCGGGTCCGCAGCGCTCATTGGTCACCACCGCCGTCGGAGGGCGCCGGTCCCGAGCCCTCGGGGCCGCCCCCGCTCGGCGCCCCGAGCGCGGAGCGGGTCTCGGGAAGCTCGGGCAGTCGCGCTTGGGCATCGGCGGTGGTGCCGTAGGCCCCCGCCCCGCCCCGGGCCTGCTCGATCAGGGCGAGCACGGACAGCACCGGTCCGTCGGCCTCCTCGAGCCGATCGGTGGTCGACAGGGCCTCCAGCTCGCTGTCGCCCCGGACGGTGCGCAACAGGCTGGTGGTGGAATCGTTGTGGGGTGTGGCTCCGGCCACCACCGCGGGCAGGTCACCGACAGCCAGCTGGTCGACCAGGGCGGTCTGGGAGGCCAGCAGGCCCTGGGCCCGTTCGGTCGCGGCCGTGTCGTCCTCCGACTCCTCGGCGAGGTCCTCCGGAGCGGCGCTGGCGAAGATCACCCCGTCGACCTGCGGGGGCATGTCCCCGGTCAGGGTCACCAGCTGGTGGTCGACCAGAATCTGCCAGATCTGGGCGCGCAGCTCGGGGTCGAGGTCGCTGTCCTCGGCCGCCGGTGCCAGCAGGGTGACGATCACGGCGGAGAGCTGCTCGGATCCCTCCAGCTCGGTGTCGAGCGCGCCCGGGGCGATGGCGGAGATGGCGGAGATCGCCTCGGTGCGGCGGTCGTCCTCGTCCGGCTCCCACAGCGCCGGCTGCAGGTCGACACGGGTGACGGACTGGGCACCGGCCTCCTCCAGCAGCTCCGAGGTGCGCTCGGTCGCGGGGCGGGTCGAGCTGTCGTCGGTCAGGATCGCGATGTCGTTCCCGGGAAGCGTGTCGGCCACCAGGTCGGGACCGATCTCGGTGATGAAGGAGGCCAGCTGATCGTTCTGGATGCCCAGTTCATCGGCCTGGCTGCGCAGCTGGTCCTGCTCGGTGCGCAGCTGCTCGACCTGCCCGGCGAGCTGGTCGCCGAGGTTCTCGCGCAGGGGTCCGGCCCCGAGCACGATGCCGACGGCCAAGGCCAGGAACACCGAGATCAGGGAGACGAGGTGGTAGCGGAAGTCGATCACGTTCTCAGTGCCCTCCTACGACCCGCTGGGCCGGGGTGCGAACAGCGTGGTGAACCAGGACAGCATCCCATCCAGACGGGCACCCAGGATCTGGACCAGGGCCTGCCCTCCCGGGGTGGCCCAGAGGGCCACCGCCAGGGCGGCCAGCCCCGCCAGTGCCAGCAGTGCCAGCTGGAACGTGGAGATCCTCTGACGGTACAGGCGCGAGACGCCCTTGGCATCGACCAGCTTCGAGCCGACCCGCAGACGGGTGAGGAAGGTCGAGCTCATGCCGGCACGACCCTTGTCCAGGAACTCCTCGAGGGTCCCGTGGGTGCCCACGGCCACGATCACCGAGGCGCCCTTCTCGTCGGCCATCAGCATGGCGATGTCCTCGCTGGTCCCCGAGGCCGGGAACAGGATGGTGTCGTCGCCGAGTCCGAGCCTCTCGAGGCGCTCCAGGCCGGGGGCGCGGCCGTCGCGGTAGGCGTGGACCACCAGTTCGGCGCCGCTGCGCAGCGCCCGATCGGAGACGGAGTCCATGTCGCCGATGATCATGTCGGGCCGGAACCCGGCGTCCAGGACCGCGTCGGCGCCGCCGTCGACACCGATGATCACGGGCCTGTTCTCCCGCAGGAACGGCCGCAGGGTGGCCAGGTCCTCCTTGTAGTGGTAGCCGCGCACGACGATCAGCACCGGCCGGCCGGCCAGGTTGGTGCGGATGCCGGGGGCGCCGATGCCGTCGAGCAGCAGGTCGCGTTCGCGCAGCATGTACTCCATGGTGTTCTCGGCGAACTTCTCGAGCTGCTCGGACAGGCCCTCGCGGGCGATCTCCTGGGACGTGTCGATGGTGGCCTGGTCCTGAACGATGCCCTCGCCGATCCAGGTGCCCTCGCGGAGCACGGTCGCCCCGTCCAGGGTGATGATCTCCCCGTCCCGCAGATCCTCGAACAGGACGGGACCGATGGCGTCGATCAGGGCGATCCCGGCATCGACCAGGATCTGAGGGCCGGCGTTGGGGTACCGCCCGGAGGTGGAGGCGGCGACGTTGAGCACCGCCGCGGGACGGCGCTCGACCAGGGCCTCGGCGGCGACACGGTCGATGTCCTCGTGATCGATGACGGCGATGTCGCCCGGCGCGAGGCGCGTGGTCAGGTCCTTGGTGCGCTTTCCCAGGCGGGCCGGTCCGGACAGGTGCGGGTGCGCGGTCGCGGTCACGACGAGGCCCCCTGCTCGGCCGTCGCGCCCACCTGGGGGCGGGCATCGTCCAACAGCTGCTCCGCATGGGCCAGGGCGACCTCGGAGACGTCGTCACCGGACAGCATCCGGGCCAGCTCCCGGATGCGCTCCTCGCGCTCGAGGAACTCCACCGTGGAGCGGGTGGCGCCGTCCTGCGAGGTCTTCACGATCTGCAGGTGAGTGCCGGCATGGGCGGCCACCTGCGGCAGATGGGTGACCACGATCACCTGAGCGTGGCGGGCCAGCCGGGCCAGGCGTTGCCCCACGGCCAGCGCGGCTCGGCCGCCGATCCCGGCGTCGATCTCGTCGAAGACGAACACCGGGGCGGCGCTGCGATCGCTGCGTGAGGCCGACAGCGCCACCTCGAGGGCGAGCATCACGCGGGAGAGCTCACCCCCGGAGGCGGCCCGGGCCACAGGGCGGTGCTGGGCCCCCGGGTGGGGCGCCAGCAGGATCGCGACCGCATCGCGGCCATGGGATCGGGGGGCGTGCTCGGTGACCTCGACGCTGATCTGGGCGTCGGGCATCTCCAGGTGGACCAGCTCGGTCTGGACCGCGGCCGACAGCCGCTGCGCGGCCTCGCGCCGGGCCGCCGACAGCTGCGCGGCGAGGTCCTCGACCTCGGCCTCGGCCTGCTCGAGCTCGCGTGCCGATTCCTCGCGCTCCTGATCGGCGCCGTCGTAGCGGTCGAGGTCGATCGCGGCGGAGCGGGAGGCCTCGAGCAGCTCGGTGACGTCGCCGGCCGGTCCCTCGGGACCGGGCAGCAACGCGCCGAGGTCCCGCACCAGGGAGGTCAGCTCCGCGAGCCGCTCGTTGGCCTCGTCCAGGCGTCCCGGTGAGCCGTCGATGCTGTCGGCATAGCGGGAGAGCTCTGCGGCCAGGTCCGACAGCTCGATGCGGGAGGCATCCAGCCGCTCCCCCAGCGACGCCAGGGTGGGATCGGTGCGAGCCGCGCGGCCGGTGAGCTCGGCGGCCACATCGACCAGGGCGCCCGCGGCCGGCCCCTCGTCCCCGACCAGGGCGAGAGCGGCCTGGGAGGCGGCGGCGCGCAGCTCCTCGGCGTTGCCCAGCCGCTCCAGCTCCGTGCGCAGGGCCTGGTCCTCCCCCGGCTGCGGATCGGACTGCTCGATCCGTTCCAGGGCCTCACGCAGCGCCGTGCCGCGGCGGTCGCGCTCGGTCAGGATCTCCTCGAGCTCGGCCAGCCGTCCGGCGAGCTCGGTGCGCCGCCGCCAGGCCTTCCGGTGGCGGGACAGCAGCGGGCCGATCTCCGCCGCGCCGAAACGATCCAGCGCCTCGCGCTGGGCATCGGGGTCGCGCAGACGCTGCTGATCGGACTGCCCGTGCACTGTGACCGCGGTGCCGACGAGCCGGGACAGGGTGCCGATGGGGACGGGCACCCCTCCGATCTGGGCGCGAGAGCGGCCGTCGCGGGTGATGCGGCGCACCACCAGCACCTCGCCGTCGTCCTCCTCGGCGCCGAGCTCGTCCAGGGCGGCGGTCAGCTCCTCATGCCCGGTCAGCGTCAGCGTGCCGTCGACGGTGCTGGCCTCGCTGGTGCGGCCGCGGTCCAGGCGCCCACCCAGCAGCATGGTCAGGCCCGTCACGATCATGGTCTTGCCTGCGCCGGTCTCCCCGGTCAGTGCCGTGAAGCCGGGCCCGAAATCGAGGGTGGCGTCATCGATCACGCCGATGCGGCGGATGCGCAACGTAGACAGCATCGCGGCCCTCAGCGGGTGCGGGGCCCGCGCCCGCGCCAGCCCACCACCGGCAACTGGAACTTCTCGACGAGCCGGTCGGCGAAGGGGGTGGCGCTCAGGCGCACCAGCCGCACCGATTGCGATGCCAGACGTGCCTCCACCCGCATCCCCGCGCCGAGCTCGACCATGCGACGTCCGTCCAGGGTCAGCACCCCGATCTCGCGGTTGTCCAGGGTCATCTCGATGGCCGCCTCCGAGGAGCGGCCGAGGACTAGCGGGCGGGCGAACAGGGCGTGAGCGGCCAGCGGGATCAGCATCAGCGCGTCCACCTCGGGCCATACCACCGGGCCGCCGGCGCTGAAAGCGTAGGCCGTGGATCCGGTCGAGGTCGACAGCAGCACGCCGTCGCAGCTGAAGGAGGATACGGGACGCCCGTCGATCTCGATCGCGACGGAGATCATCTTCTGGCGGTCCGACTTCTCCAGGGCGGCCTCGTTCAGGGCCCAGTGCTCGGAGACGACCGTGTCGTCCTCGGCCAGCACAGAGATGTCCAGGGCGGAGCGGTTCTCGATCTGGTAGTCGCCCTCCAGCAGCCGGGTGACGGTCGCGGCCAGGCCCTCGACCTCGCTCTCGGCGAGGAAGCCGACGTGTCCGAGGTTGACGCCGTGCACGGGCACATCGGCCTCACGGACGGCTTCGAGGGCGCGCAAGATGGTCCCGTCCCCGCCCAGCACGATGCCCAGCTCCACCAGATCGGCGGCGGAGACCGCGTCGAGGACGTCGACATCGCTGCCGGTCAGGGTCTCGCGCAGCCCCGGCGGGACATCACTGTCGGGCAGGGCCCGGATCTCGTCGACCTGCTCGTCGACGATGACGCCGCGCACCTCGTGCGCCGTGAGCTCGGCCAGGACGGTCTGCAGGGCGTTCAGAGCAGCGCGCCGGCCCGTGTGCACGTACAGCAGGAACCGTCGCATCCTGGTCATCCCTTCCCTGTATGGTCGCCTCGTGGGTGCCGCCCGTGCGGCACGGCCCCACGCACGGCGGACTCGATCATGTCACAGGCGGGGACCTCGAGCGCACAGGTCACGCCGGTGCGGCGCAGATGCAGGAAGTACTCCCGGTTGCCGTCCTGGCCGGTGAGGCCGCTGGCACCGACCGCCAGGGTGACCAGGCCCTCACCCGCCGCGGCCCGCGCCACCTCGCGGACCGCCCGGATGTGCTGCTCCGGATCGGTGACCACACCGGTGCGGGGCAGCGCCGCTCGGCCCACCTCGAACTGGGGTTTGACCATCACCAGCAGCTCGCCGTCATCACGGACGACTCCGCCCAGCGCTGCGATCACGGTGCGCAGGGAGATGAACGAGAGATCTGCGACCAGCAGGTCCGCGGGCCCGCCGAGCAGCTCGGGGGTCAGCACGCGCACGCTGATCCCGTCGTGGACGGTGACGCGCGGGTCCTCGCGCACATGGGCGGCGAGCTGGTCGTGTCCGATGTCGACAGCACTGATGTGGGCCGCGCCGCGGCGCAGCAGCACATCGCTGAACCCGCCGGTGGACGCACCGGCGTCCACACAGCGCAGGCCGCTGGGGTCGATGCCGAGTGTGTCCAGAGCGCTGATCAGCTTGTGGGCGGCGCGGGAGGCGAACTCGACGCCATCGGGGATGTCGACGACGGTCAAGCTCGAACCTGCGGGCACGGGGGCGGAGGGTCGGGTGACGCTGAGGTCGTCCACGCGGGCCCGCCCCTCCTCGATGATGCGGCGGGCGTGGGTGCGGGACCGGGCCAGTCCGGCGGCCGCAAGGGCCACATCGAGCCGCTGCGCGCTCACGAGGTCCGGGCAGCCTGCTTCGCCGCCGCGCCGGCCTCGATCAGCTGGCCGTCCCAGGCCGCCTCGGCGCTGTGGGCCGCGAGCAGGGCCAGCACCGCCCGCAGCACCCGCGGGTCCTGCGCCGGCCCGTTGATGGTGATGTCACCGCCGGACCACGTCGCGCTGACGGCGCCACAGCGGGCCTCGTCCCCGTCCACCACCGGCAGCGCGAAGGGCGCGGCCAGCTGCGCGAGGTCGGGCAGGATGAACGTAGGACGCCGCACCGGCTCGGCGCGCAACGCGTCCTCGACGGTGTTCACACCGGTCAGCACCAGCAGCGAGTCCATGCCGGCACGCACCGCTCCCTCGATGTCGGTGTCGAGCCGGTCGCCCACGATCAGCGGGCGCCGGGCTGCGATGTCCTGGGCGGCGACGGTGAACATCCCCGGCTCGGGCTTGCCCGCCACATCCGGCTCGACGCCGGTCGCGTGGCGCAGCGCGGCGACCATGGAGCCGTTGCCCGGGGCCATACCGCGCTCGGTGGGCAGGGTCGCGTCGATGTTGGTGGCCATCCAGTAGGCGCCCCGACGGATGGCGTAGGAGCCCTCGGCCAGGCGCTCCCAGTTCAGGTCCGGGCTCCAGCCCTGCACCACGGCGGCCACCTCCCGCTCATCCTCGAAGGTCGCCTCGAGTCCCTCGAGGCGGATCTGCTCGGCGAGGCTGGGCCCGCCGACGACCAGCACCTTCGCTCCGGGCCCGAGTCGTTCGGCGAGCAGACGCGAGGCCACCTGGGGGGAGGTGACGAACTCGGCGGGCTCGGCGTCGACCCCTACGAGCGCGAGGTGCTCGGCGGCCTGCTGGGGCGTGCGGGAGGCGTTGTTCGTCGCGAAGACGAGCCGGACCCCGGCCGCGCGGGCACGCTCGACGGCGCCGGCGGCGTGCGGGATCGGCACCGTCCCGTGCATGAGCGTGCCGTCGAGATCGAGCAACAGCGCGTCGTACAGGTCGAGCAGGGATGGGTGGGGACGGCGGATCACGAACGCTCCTTCGGGCTCGAGTGCCGGGCGCTGGCCAGGACAGCTTCGCGCGGCCGCTCTCCGGCCGGGTCCTGCGAGACCGTGGCGTGGGCAGACTCCGGTTCCTTCCCGGCGGCGTGCCCCTCCGGGATGTCAACGCCCTCCGAGGTACCGGCGTCCCCGGGAGTGTCGGCGTCCTCCTCGTAGACATCGATGACGGAGAGCTCCTCGTCGCTGTGCCAGGAGACGTCCACCGGCTGCGGCATCGGGCGGCCCAAACGTGCGGCGGCATCGGTGAGCCCCTCGGTGTCAGCGTCGGCGGTCAGGGTCAACCAGCGTTTGGCCTCCTCCTGCCGGCCGGCGCGTGCCAGCAGATCGGAGTAGGCCGCCCAGAGCCGGACCTGCCAGCGCCCGTCGACCTTGTGGCGCAGGGCAGGGATCTCGAGGGTGCCCAGTGCGGTCTCGATGTCCCCGGTGTCCGCGTAGGCGCCGGCGACCACGATCATCAGCTCGATGGCCGCGTCGGCCCCGAGGGCGGAGGCGTCGTCGGAGGAGGCGATGTCCAGGGCCCGCTCAGGCCGCCCCATCCCCCGCTCGGCATCAGCGATCATCGGCAGCACATCGAGGCGGCCGGTGATCCGCAGCGAGGTGCGCAGCTCGCGGACAGCGGTGCGATAGTCGCCGCTGCGGTAGGCGAGGATCCCGTAGGCCTCGCGCACCGCGCCGATGCGCGCACCGATGCGGGCGGCGAACTTGGCGTGAGCCTGGGAGGCCTTCGGATCGCTGTCCTCGAGCACGTAGGCCGCCACGACGTGCTGGGCTACACGCTCCGCGGTCTCACGGCTCAGCCCGCGGAGCTCGTCGAGGAAGTCGCGGTCCAGCTCCTTGCCGGTGACACCGGCGGGCAGCTGCGGTTCGAAGGGGCGCGGTTCACGTTCGGTGCGTGCCGGACGCCCGGACCGGCCGGGACGGGCGCTTCCCTCCGAACGACCGCCTCGGTCATTGCGGTCCCGGCGCTCGCCACGCTCGCTGCCGGGCCATCCCCGGTATCCGCGATCAGCGCGCCCCCGGGACTCGTCGCGAGCTGACGAGTTTCCCCCTCCCGGACGTTCGGTCCGCCGGTTGGGCTGGGGGTCGCGGTGCTTGCGCCTGCCGGGATGGTCACCGACCGTGCGCGGACGATCCCCACGCGCCGAGCGGGGACCACGGCGTCCCGCATCGGGGCCTTCGGATCGCTCCGAGCGCGTCGGCCTGCCGGAGCGATCACCTTCCGAGCGTCGTTCGGACGCGCGCGGACCGTACCGCTGGTCGCCTCGGCTGCTATCGCCGTGTACGCGGTCGCCATCCTTCTTGCCTTCGTCAGCCACGTAGCCCGTCCGTCTTCTCTATAGATCGATCTGGTGCGTCAACCTTAGGCGACCGCTCAAATGAGACCGGTAGGTAACCTTGCCTGCGGTGACTCCTCTCACGGGCGACTGGGAGCACCTGCAGTCCGGCTCACACCTGGAGCTATGTCCATCTGGCGCGGCGCACCCCGCACCGATCCCAGCCGAGAGGCGGGCTCACCGTGCGGCGTACCCCGCAACGATCCCAGCCGCGAGACGGGCTCACCGTTGCCCGCGCCGTCACAGGGGGCACATCGAGTGCAGTCTCAGAGCTCCCCATGCCGAGTCGGGCACCGGGTCACGCGGGGCCACTG
>Ga0209487_1000065_pt1 | contig 97029 bp, 81 predicted proteins | sample Poulit2012_FD_187524 | JGI IMG/M metagenome (GOLD analysis project Ga0209487, IMG submission 187524) | Agricultural soil microbial communities from Georgia to study Nitrogen management - Poultry litter 2012 (SPAdes) (version 2) | ecosystem: Environmental > Terrestrial > Soil > Agricultural land...
TGCACTAATGATGGTGGTAAGCATTAAATAGCCATGCGGCACCTCCCCCACCTCCGGTGGCACACGAATCAGTCTCGGCAGCGATCGCGGCGCCTGCAAGATGGCAATCGACCCGGAACGCCCAAAAGCATCTACTCCGGATAAAGAAACAATAAAATTTAAACTCTTATTAAAGACCCGCGGGAAAGGCCGAGCCGGATCCAACCCAATAGGTGTTAGTAACGGGGCTATTTCCTGAGCAAAGTAGTGATGTGCCCATGTCTGTACTTCGGCGGACCATGAGGCGTGATCAAATAAGACGACGCCAGCTTGCGCCAACTGGGCCAATACCGTGTCCAGCAACAGACTATTTTGTCGCGCAACCAATTGGTGCACATGCGCTTGTACCAATTCAAAGGCCTGGTCTGGCGTACGTCCATCGTTGCCTTCACTCATTGGGCTTTGGCGCTGTTGCTCTTTAACACTGGAAATCCGTATCTCAAAGAACTCATCCAAATTCGAACTCACGATACACAAATACCGCAAACGCTCTAACAATGGCGTATCGTCACGCTCCGCCATCGCCATCACACGTTCGTTAAACTGTAATACCGACAGCTCACGGTTTAACAAGTCAGGGGGCGATAAATCAACTGGTTTCATTCGGATAGACAAGCGCTAAGAGAAGAATACAGGCACAAAATTAATGGGCTAAAACATTCTAATTGTAAGACTGCTTCGCATGACCTGTCCGCTATACGTATAATCGAGGCACTAAAAACTCCGGCCCCAAGCCTATGAAAACCTATCTTGCCGCTGTTGATTTGGGCTCTAATAGCTTCCGTGCATCGGTAGGACTGGTTCAAACAAGGAACGCCCTGCCGCAAGTGGTTGCTGTTGAGCGTCTTAAAGAAACCGTCCGCCTCGCCGCCGGGCTCAATGCCACGGGCATGCTTGATGAATCTGCCATACAGCGTGGGGAAGCCGTGCTGACTGCCTTTCGACAGGCCTTTAGCCGTTATCCCCTCGCAGCAAAAAAAGCGGTAGCGACCAATACCTTACGACTGGCGCGTAACGCAAACGTTGTCAAAACACGTTTTGAATCGGCTCTTGATATGCCCATACAAATTATTTCGGGAGAAGAAGAAGCCCGACTAATTTATCAAGGCATTAGCAGCCAATTACCTCTGAGCAATCAACGACGATTAATGATTGATATCGGCGGCAGCTCCACAGAGATTATTGTTGGCCAAGCGCAAGAAATCTTGGCGCTGGCATCCCTGCCGCTTGGCTGCTTGACATTCACCACACAATTTTTCCCCGCAGGCAGCCCAATTACCTCCCAAGCCATGCAAATGGCGATAAACACAGCCTACGAAACAATTTATCCCGTTGCCCATCGCTTCAAGGCATTGGGTTGGGACTGCTGCTATGGCTCATCGGGTACAGCGAAAGGCTTGGTTGCCGTGCTGGAGGGCGGTGGCTACACCACTGCAGGCATTACCCGAGCAGGTATGGAACAGCTAAAACAACGATTACTCCGTGACGGCAGCGTGCAACTGGAACAGCTACCCGGGCTAAAAAAGGATCGTGCTTTGGTGTTGGCGGGGGGTCTAAGCATCATGCTTGCGGCATTTGAGGCGCTAGCAATACATGGCCCCATGGTGGCTGGTGAAGGCGCTTTGCGTGCGGGCCTGCTGGCGCAACTACAGCAGGCCCATTATGCCAGCGCTGCTTCAAATGTCTGAATACCTGACTGGGCAAGTTGCGGATCTTCCGCCTCTACCATAATTCTCAATTTGGGCTCGGTGCCCGAGGGCCGGATAAGCACGCGACCGCGATCGCCCAATGTTGCTTGCACCTGGTCGCGTGCCTGCAACAAGGCTTTATGCTCCAGCCAATCAGCACCTTGCTCCCACGAGACATTCATCATGTGCTGGGGGTACATGCTCAAGTCAGCAACAAGGGCGGCCAAGGACTGGTCCTGATGTTTCATTGCCGTTAGCACCTGCAGGGCGGCAATAATGCCATCCCCAGAGGTATGCTTATCAAGACACAGCAAGTGACCGGAACTTTCTCCGCCATACAACCATTGATTGTGCTGTAAGCGCTCTAACACATAGCGATCACCAACCGCTGCACGCTCAAATGGTATGCCTAAGTAAGCCAAGCGGCGTTCCAGCCCAAAGTTAGTCATTAAGGTACCCACCACGCCCTTCACGGTCTCGGTTCTCATACGATCCCGGACAATCGCATACAACAGCTCATCCCCGTTATAAAGACGTCCCGTGTTATCCACAATCTGTACCCGGTCCGCATCGCCATCAAGGGCAATGCCAAGATCGGCATTGCGGTGTTGCACCTCGGCCATTAACTTTGCGGGACTGGTGGCGCCCACTTCATCATTAATATTAAACCCATTGGGCGCACAGCCAATAACACTCACTTCTGCCCCCAACTCGGTAAACACATGGGGCGCAATATCGTACGCGGCGCCATGGGCGGCATCAATGACCAAGGACAAACCCATCAGGTTTAAATCGTTGGGGAAGGTGCTTTTGCAAAACTCAATATAGCGGCCAGAGGCATCATCAATGCGACGGGCCCGACCCAAATTTTTGGAGGACACGCATCCCAATGGCGCCTGCATTGCTTGTTCAATCTCTAACTCGACCTGGTCAGGGAGCTTTTCACCTTGGGCTGAAAAAAACTTGATACCGTTGTCATAATAGGGATTATGAGAGGCGCTAATAACAATTCCAGCAACCAGCCGGAAGGCGCGTGTTAAATAAGCAACCGCGGGGGTAGGCACAGGGCCTGCCAGCAAAACGTCAATGCCCGCCGCAGACAGGCCCGCTTCAAGGGCAGATTCCAGCATATAACCCGAGATACGGGTATCCTTGCCAATTAACACCGCCGGACGTCCCCGGGACGGATGCTTCGCCGCTAACACTTTGCCTGCTGCATAGCCCAAGCGTAGTGCCAATTCTGCATTTATCACGGGGCCACCGACCTCACCCCGAATCCCATCTGTACCGAAATACTGCCTCTGGCTCATGCACTGCCCCCTGTTTGTATCGCACGCCATACCTTGAGCGCGTCCACCGTTTGCGCGACATCATGCACGCGCACAATAGACGCCCCATTCTGAACGCCTACAAGCATAGCAGCCAAACTGCCCGCAAGACGCTCTGACACAGGCCTTCCCGTGATCGCACCAATCGTGGATTTACGGGACACCCCAATCAACCATGGAAGCTCCAACGTCATCACCTCACGAATCCGCCTTAATAGCTCATAGTTATGGGATGTTGTTTTACCAAAACCAAACCCCGGATCTATAACAATCCGCTCTCTGGCAACACCCGCGTGGGTTAAGCGATTAGCGCCCGCTTCCAGAAATGTACGAATTTCTCCGGTAAGATCGTCATAATGTGGGGCGTTCTGCATGGTTTTAGGTAGCCCTTGCATGTGCATTACGCAAACACCACACGTATGGTCTGCTACCGCAGCAATAGCCTCGTCCTGGCGAAACCCGGAGATATCGTTAATCATGTCAACGCCCGCCGCCAGTACTTCCCGCATGACTTGGGGCTTGAACGTATCCACTGATAGTGGAATTCCAGCCTCTAACAGGGCATCAATCACCGGCATTATCCGGCGTAGCTCTTCAGCAACAGACACAGCATCTGCCCCTGGCCGACTCGATTCGCCCCCGATGTCAAGAATATCGGCCCCTTCGTCAATTAACTGCTGGGCATGCGCAATGGCACGGTCATGCGAAAAATGCTGGTTACCATCTGAAAAAGAATCGGGGGTGATATTTACCACCCCCATGATTAGTGGGCGCTTCAGGGATAGATTAAAACGCCCACATTGCAGTACGGTTGCTGTCATGCCATCGCTTACATCGTTCAGTTACGATGCCGGATTTACCGCCGTATCACCCTCGTCATCCGACACGACGCCTGAGGGCGGTGGCGTATGACCACCACTACCGCGTGCCGTGCCACCCCGTTCATCCTTGGGTGGACGCGGGTCACGACCTTCCATGATGTCGTCAATTTGATCCGCATCGATGGTTTCCCACTCCATGAGCGCTTTGGCCATGGCATGCATTTTATCGGTGTTATCCTCGATGAGTTTGCGTGCAATGCCATATTGCTCATCGATGATCTTACGGATTTCAGCGTCCACCTTTTGCATGGTAGCTTCAGAAACATGGGTGGTCTGCGTGACACTACGGCCTAAAAATACCTCGCCTTCATTTTCCGCATAAACCATGGGACCCAATGATTCGGTCATACCATAGCGCGTCACAATATCACGAGCAATGGTGGTGGCACGTTCAAAGTCGTTAGAAGCCCCTGTTGTCATTTGATCCATAAAGACTTCTTCTGCAATACGCCCCCCGAACAGTACCGCAATCATGTTTAGCAAGCGCTCTTTATCCATGCTGTAGCGATCCGTTTCTGGCAACTGCATGGTAACGCCTAGTGCCCGACCCCGGGGAATAATGGTGACTTTGTGGACCGGGTCTGTTTTTGGCAGCAAGCGTGCTACCAAGGCATGGCCAGATTCGTGATAGGCCGTATTCAAACGCTCTTCTTCCGGCATAATCATGGACTTGCGCTCGGCACCCATGATGATTTTGTCTTTGGCACTTTCAAAGTCGGCCATATCCACAGAGCGTGCATTGCGACGCGCCGCAAATAAGGCCGCCTCGTTCACCAGGTTGGCCAGATCAGCCCCTGAAAACCCGGGGGTACCACGTGCCAGCACATGGGCATCCACATCCGTGTCCAGCGGAACTTTACGCATGTGCACTTTAAGAATTTGCTCACGCCCACGAATATCGGGCAAGGGAACCACCACTTGCCGGTCGAAACGACCGGGTCGCAACAGTGCTGGGTCTAACACATCCGGACGGTTTGTTGCGGCAATAACTAAAACGCCTTGACCTGTCTCGAAACCATCCATCTCGACTAGCAACTGGTTAAGCGTTTGCTCACGCTCGTCGTTACCACCGCCAAGACCAGCCCCCCGTTGGCGACCAACGGCGTCAATTTCGTCGATAAAGATGATACAGGGGGACTGCTTTTTGGCGTTTTCAAACATATCACGCACACGCGCGGCACCCACCCCGACAAACATTTCCACAAAATCCGAACCGGAAATACTGAAGAAGGGCACTTTAGCCTCGCCAGCGATCGCTTTTGCCAACAGCGTTTTCCCGGTACCGGGCGAACCCACCATGAGAACACCCCGCGGAATACGGCCACCCAGGCGTTGGAATTTGGTTGGATCGCGCAGGAAATCAACCAATTCCTGGACGTCATCTTTTGCTTCATCACAACCTGCTACATCCGCAAACGTGATGTTGTTGGTATTGCCATCCAGTAACCGGGCCTTGGACTTCCCGAAGCTAAAGGCCCCACCTTTACCGCCGCCTTGCATTTGTCGCATGAAGAATATCCATACGCCAATAAGCAACAGCATGGGGAACCAGGAAATAAAGATACTGGTCAAAAATGAGGGTTCTTCACGCGCCTTGCCCGAGACCTCGACGCCGGATTTCACCAACTCGGGTACCATCCAGAGGTCGCCTGGAGACGTTAAGCTATACGGCCTACCTGCCTCAGGGGTAACATAGAGGGTGTCCCCTTGAATGTCTACTTTGGCAATACGACCTGCCTGAGCATCCGTCATAAATTGGGTGTAAGTAACATTATCACCCGTGGTGACGTGCCCATCGAACTGCTTGAACACAGTAAATAGAACCAGTGCTATCACCATCCAGATAGCAATCTTGGAAAACGAGTTGTTCAAAGCCAACCTCCTAGAAATCGCTGCAGCCCTCTACGCGCGCATTAGCCAACTAGCATGTGTAAATATATGCCACGTAAAAGGAGTATTACCTGTTATTCTAACCGATGATCGTAACTTATGGCGCCGCCACCGAGTAGACATCAGGTGTTTGATCTATTTATCTGGGGATCTTCTTAAAAATAACAAGATCTCTTGGATTCCCGTACAATTCAGTATTTATGGCAACATTAGAACTTACTTCTCAAGAACGTAGCCGCCTCAAAGCAGCGGCCCACCCTTTACGACCCGTAGTTATCATTGGGAGTCGGGGGCTATCCGACAGTGTCTTATCCGAAATAGACAACAACCTCACGGCTCATGAGCTTATCAAAGTAAAAGCTAGCGGACAGGATCGCACCCGCCGTGAAGCATGGCTTACACAAATTTGTGAAGCGCTTGCTTGTGCGCCTGTCCACCATATTGGTAATACCTTTATTTTATTTCGACCCAAGCCCATCGTAAAGGAACAAACCCGCGCCATTCGCGATCCATCACAACCTTACACGCCAAAAAAGCTCGCCGCTGAAGGCTTAAAGCGTACCCGGCGGGGCAGAACGGTCAAGGATAAGCGCGCCGGCATTCACCGCACCGTATTAGCAAAACGCGCCAGGTCGTAATTGGAACGGTCGACAGCTGGACTCATTCATACCGCACGCTGACGATTTCATATTCCCGCACGCCTGCCGGGGCATGCACTTCGACAACGTCGCCTTCCTCCTTACCAATCAACGCGCGTGCCACCGGGCTGGAGACGGATATTTTATTCGCCCGTATATCTGCCTCAGCATCCCCGACAATTTGATAGGTGAGGGATTCTTCGGAATCCAAATCCTCAATTTGAACGGTTGCCCCAAAAACAATACGCCCATCGGTATCCAGCTCTACCGGATCGATAATTTGTGCGTTAGACAAGGTGCCCTCAAGCTCATTAATCCGCGCTTCAACAAATGCCTGGTGCTCACGCGCCGCATCGTATTCGGCGTTTTCCGATAAATCCCCTTGAGCACGCGCTTGGGCAATCGCTTCTATGGCGCCTGGGCGCTCCACTTTCTTCAGACGGTCTAATTCTTCTTGCAAGCGTTGTGCGCCGCTTGCCGTTAATGGTACTGATGGCATAGCTATCCTAAATGAATGAAAAACCCCGACGCAGAAGACGCCGGGGTTTGTTTATTTATATTGTGCGTAAAGTCTACAAAGATTGCAAGCGTCGAGTGGAGCGACCTTGAAAGAAAAGATTCAACAAGATGGCGCCAAAGGTTGCCGTCCCAATACCATCCAAGTGAAAAGTTCCTAATTGCAAAGAGAAATTCCCCGCCCCGAGGATGAGCGTAACCGCCGCCAATATGAGATTGTCATTTTGGCTAAAGTCAACCTGATTAACAACCCAAATTCGAGCACCAGCAATGGTAATTAGTCCAAACACGACAATAGACATGCCACCCAAAACAGGGCCTGGAATCATTTGAATAAAAGCCCCGAATTTGGGCGAAAAACCTAACACAATGGCAATGCACGCGGCCGTTACAAAGACGAGGGTGGAATAAATTCGTGTGGCTGCCATCACACCGATATTTTCGGCGTAGGTTGTAACACCCGTGCCTCCCATAGAGGCCGATAACATGGTTGCCACGCCATCTCCCATAAAGGCACGACCCAGGTACGGATCCAAATTCCTGCCGGTCATGGCGCTCACTGCTTTAATATGGCCCAGGTTTTCTGCCACCAAAATAATCGCAACAGGCGTGATCACACTAATGGCCTGCAATTTGAATACCGGCGTGGTGAACGTTGGCAAGCCCAGCCAGGCGGCCTGCCTTACCGCATCGAACACAATCGGCGCCCCTAAACCAAAACCATTCGCCAACACCGCATAGATAACGCATGCCAGCAACAACCCTACCAATATCAGTAAGCGCTGCACCACGCCATGGGTAAAAACAGCAACTCCACCGACACACAATACGGTTACCAAGGCCATCAAGGCTTCGAAATTTGAGCCACCCATCGCCCCCTTGGCAGCAATAGGCGCCAGATTCAGCCCAATAACTGCCACGATCGACCCCGTCACTACCGGGGGCATGAATTTATCAATCCAATCCGATCCGGTATGGGAGTAATGGTTAATCAGCCACACCACTCCCCCAATCAAGGTGTAAACCAGGCCGCAAACAATAATAGCGCCCAAAGCTACCGCAATATTTGGATTTGGCCCTGTGCCAGCGTAGCCTGTTACCGCAATAACACCCCCGATAAACGCAAAACTGGACCCCAGGTAGCTGGGCACCTGGCCGCGTACAAAAACGAAAAATAACAAGGTACCAATCCCCGACATCAGGATGGCTATATTCGGATCAAACCCCATCAGTAAGGGCGCCAATATCGTGGAACCAAACATCGCCACGACATGTTGGGCACCCATGGCGAGGTTCTGCACCCCGCTGATGCGCTCATCAGGCATGACTGCCGTCGCGTCGTGGTCAGGCGTAACCAGGCGCCAGCGTGGAAAATAGGATTCAGAAGCCATGGACAATTTATCCCATCAAACGTTAATGGTGAAGTTCTTGTAAAGGATAGACATTTAATCCATGGGCAGAGCGTAAATACTGCAAGCCTTCAACAGCGGCATGCGCACCCGCCATGGTCGTAAAATAGGTAATCCCCGCAGACAAGGCGTTCGTACGTAATACGCGCGAATCCGCCACCGCATTACGGCGTGCTTCCACGGTGTTAATCACCATGGAAATCTCATTATTTTTAATCACATCAACAATATGTGGGCGCCCTTCGGTAACCTTATTGACGGTTTGCACCGCTAAACCAGCATCCGCAATTGCTTTTGCAGTACCACGGGTTGCCGCGATGGTAAAGCCAAGGTTAACCAACGCTTGGGCAATGCGTACAGCCTCGGGTTTGTCTTGATCACGCACGCTAATAAAGGCTTTGCCTGACTCTGGCAAAACAGCCCCGGCCGCCAATTGAGACTTCACAAAGGCTTCACCAAAGCTTTGGCCAACCCCCATGACTTCGCCCGTGGATTTCATCTCCGGACCAAGAATTGTGTCCACGCCGGGAAACTTGACAAACGGGAATACGGCCTCTTTAATGGCGTAGTAATCTGGTGTAACCTCGGCCCCAAGACCTTGCTGCTCCATAGAAATCCCGGCCATTACAAGCGCGGCCACTTTTGCCATTGGGATCCCCGTTGCTTTGGATACATATGGCACCGTCCGGGAGGCACGGGGGTTTACCTCCAACACATAAACTTCGCCATTTTGAATGGCAAACTGCACATTCATTAACCCCCTGACATTAAGCGCTCTTGCCATGGCTGCCGTTTGACGCTTGATTTCATCAATGGTTTGTGGCGACAAGGAATAAGGCGGCAAACTACAGGCTGAATCGCCAGAATGTACGCCTGCCTGCTCAATATGCTCCATTACACCGCCAACAAACACCCGCTCGCCATCGGCAATACAATCCACATCCACTTCCGTGGCATTGTTTAAAAAGTAGTCCAGCAGCACGGGCGACTCATGGCTGACCTGAACTGCCTCACGCATGTAGCGTTCAAGCTCCTCTTTTCGATGGACAATTTCCATCGCGCGCCCCCCCAATACATAGCTGGGGCGCACCACCAGCGGATAGCCAATATCATCGGCCAAGGTTAATGCCTCCGACTCGTTACGCGCTGTGCGGTTTGCAGGTTGACGCAAGCCCAACTTGTGCAGCAACTTCTGAAAACGCTCACGATCTTCAGCAATATCAATAGATTCAGGACTCGTACCAATAATGGGCACCCCATTGGCCTCCAGGGCTTTAGCCAACTTTAAGGGGGTTTGTCCACCATACTGCACAATCATGCCCTCGGGCTTTTCCAAGCGTACGATTTCCAGAACATCTTCTAGCGTCAGCGGCTCAAAATACAAGCGATCTGAAGTGTCGTAATCGGTTGATACGGTTTCTGGATTACAGTTCACCATAATGGTTTCAAAACCATGCTCTCGCAGTGCAAACGCTGCGTGCACGCAACAATAATCGAACTCAATTCCCTGACCAATGCGGTTCGGGCCACCGCCCAACACGATAATTTTCCGTTTATCGGAAGGCTCAGACTCACACGCATCCTCATAAGTGGAGTACATATACGCTTTATCTGTGGGAAACTCCCCCGCACACGTATCCACCCGTTTATAAACCGGATGTACCCCAAGATGGTGGCGTTTCTTGCGGATTTCTGACTCGGTAGTGTCCAACAAAAATGCCAAGCGACGATCCGAAAACCCGCGTCGCTTCAACGCCCGAATGGCCGGCTCGTCTAGATCGGCAAGGGTTTTTTGCTCCAAAGCCAGCTCGATATCAACAATTTCCTTAATCTGCGCAAGAAACCACGGATCAATCGACGTTAAGGCATGGACTTCGTCCAAGGTCCAACCTTGTGCAAACGCGTCCCCTACATACCAAATGCGTTCCGGGCCTGGCTCCCCCAATTCAATTTGCAAGGTGTCTTTGTCCACCGTCATCTGGTTTAAGCCATCGACGCCAATCTCCAACCCTCGCAAGGCCTTTTGGAAGGACTCCTGGAAGGTGCGACCTATCGCCATCACTTCCCCAACCGATTTCATTTGGGTGGTTAAACGAGAGTTTGCTTGCGGGAATTTTTCAAAGGCAAAGCGCGGAACCTTGGTGACAACGTAATCCAGACTGGTTTCAAACGATGCCGGAATCGCACCATTAAGCATTTCATTGCTGAGCTCATCCAGCGTGTACCCGACCGCGAGCAAGGCAGCAACCTTCGCGATTGGAAAACCCGTTGCTTTCGACGCCAATGCCGACGAGCGCGATACCCTGGGGTTCATTTCAATCACGATCAAACGCCCATTGTCGGGATTTAACGCAAACTGCACATTGGAACCGCCAGACTCCACGCCAATTTCGCGCAAAATCGCCAGTGAGGCGTCACGCATAATCTGGTATTCCTTATCGGTAACCGTTTGTGCGGGTGCCACGGTTATAGAATCTCCCGTGTGAACGCCCATGGGATCGAGGTTTTCGATAGAGCAAACAATAATGCAGTTGTCGGCCAAGTCACGTATGACTTCCATCTCAAACTCTTTCCAGCCCAACAACGACTCTTCGATTAATAGTTCGTTGGTGGGAGAGGCTTCAAGACCCCGACGACAGATGCCCTCAAACTCTTCCGCGTTATAAGCAATCCCACCCCCGGTACCACCTAGCGTGAAACTTGGCCGTATCACTACCGGAAAGCCCGAAGTGCCCGCCTGCTCAGCAATTTCCTGCTGTACCCGCCAAGCATCCTCCATGGAGTGTGCCGTTGCCGACAACGCGGACTCTAGCCCGATCGATGTCATCGCATCTTTAAACTTTTGCCGATCTTCCGCCTTGTCAATGGCTTCGGCATTGGCCCCCAAAAACTCGACGCCATGTTTTTCCAGCACGCCATGACGCACCAAATCCAACGCACAGTTCAGGGCTGTTTGCCCCCCCATGGTTGGCAGCAAGGCGTCGGGTTGCTCACGCTCAATGATTTTTTCTACCGCTTCCCAGGTAATGGGCTCAATGTACGTGACGTCGGCCGTTTCGGGGTCCGTCATGATTGTTGCCGGATTGCTGTTAACAAGAATGGTTCGAAAGCCATCCGCTTTCAATGCCTTGCACGCTTGGGCACCGGAATAGTCAAACTCACACGCTTGACCAATTACAATGGGGCCAGCCCCAATGATGAGAATACTCTGAATATCTGTTCGCTTAGGCATGATCGTTCTACTGTTTGGCGGCTAAAAGGTCTAAAAATTGGGAAAAAACAGGGATCAAATCATGGGGTCCCGGACCGCCATCCATGATGGCCTGAACCCCAATCGCTGGCTTGTCAGCCAAGGTAAACCCCTGAATAGAGCCATCAAACAGGGAAGTATGTGTCACCTGCATGGCGGCTGGCAAACGACCGGGATCAATCGCACGGCAATAGTTTTGGGTGGTGATGGCAACCCGGTTTGTAGCAAGCACTTTTACGGCATGATTCAGACCATGCCGGCCAACCGCCAGGCGTTCTAGGCTAGCGTCAGCTGCCAATGCCAAGACTTGGGATCCTAGCCCAACACCAAGCACAGGAACCTCTTGCGCCAATAGATGACGACACAATTCCACCGCCTCGGTGTGCTGAGCGGCTGCTCCTGCGCCAGAAGACAACACCACCCCTTGGGCGCCACTGGCCTGGATGGCTTCCCACGTGGCAGTGGGCGCCACAACAGTAACCTGACATCCGGTATCTGCCAAAGCCCGCAATAAACTGCGCTTAACCCCCAAATCAACGACAGCCAGATGGGGCCCTTGCGCTGACGTAACCGCATAACCCTGGCCCAACTGCCACCGTCCTTCTAGCCAAGGCTTTGTTGTTAGCGCCGGATTTGGTGCTGAGCTTTGGCCAGCTTTTGCAGCCGCCTCCCGAGCCAATGCCACCGCACGCTCGGCATCATCACCCACCAGAATACAAGCACCTGTACTGTACTGATCGCGCAGGTGACGCGTTAATTGACGGGTATCCACACCAGAGATCGCGACAACCCCTTGCGCCTTTAAGTACTCTGGCAAACTTTGTGTCGCCCGAAAATTTGACACACGACTCGGGCAATCCCGCACCACCAATCCCCCCACCTGCGCCAGCCCGGATTCATCGTCTTCCGGATTAACCCCCGTACTGCCAATATGTGGAAACGTGAAAACAAGGATTTTTTGATAATATGCCGGATCGGTAATTATTTCCTGATGGCCCGTCATCGCCGTATTAAACACAATATGAGCAGCACAATGGCCTTCTGCACCAATGGCGTCCCCTGTAAACAAGGTGCCATCCGCAAGCGCTAAAATTGCTGTTCTAGGCGCTTCGGCCCCTGGTAATAAAAACGATGGCAGCACGCAATTTCCCCGGTGATTAAAGATTTCATATAAACCCGCAGATTATAACGTGTCCACCAAAATCCAAAAAACCGTACACTAAGGCTATTGACTATTAATTTTTAGCTGATGTTTTATGATGTCATCACAACTTGAACAACTTCGTACTATGACCACGGTGGTTGCAGATACCGGAGACTTGGCACAGATGGAGAAGTATCAGCCAACGGACGCAACAACCAACCCCACCCTGATCCTCAAAGCCGTCCAACAAGAAGCGTATCGGCCCATTCTGGATAAGGTCGTAAAGAAACACCCCAATGCGAATGTCGTGGAGCTTACCGACCGGCTGTTGGTTGCCTTTGGATGCGAGGTTTTGGCACGTATTCCCGGGCGTGTTTCCACGGAAGTTGATGCACGTTTGTCGTTTGACAGCCAGGCCAGTATAGAACGTGCCAAACAGCTAGTGAGTTTATATGAAGCACAAGGCATCGACCGCAGCCGCATTCTGATTAAGCTCGCCTCTACCTGGGAAGGCGTTCAAGCAGCAAAAGTGCTTGAACAGGAAGGGATCCATTGCAATATGACCCTCTTGTTTAGCGTGGCACAAGCACTTGCCTGCGCCCAGGCCAAGGTAACGCTTATTTCCCCGTTCGTTGGCCGCATCTATGATTGGCATAAACAAGCGGCGGGTAGCCACTGGGACGAGCAGGCACATGCGGGTACCAATGACCCTGGCGTGCATTCGGTTGTCCGTATTTATAACTACTATAAAACCTACGACATCCCCACCGAGATCATGGGCGCCAGCTTCAGGAACATCGGTCAAATTCAAGCACTGGCGGGCTGTGATTTGCTCACCATTAGCCCAGCCCTGCTCCAGGAACTCGCACAAAATCAACAGCCACTGGAGCGGCAATTAACGCCAGAAAAAGCCAAGGCAATCGCACCTGAATGGCGTGCTAGCAACGAAGTCAGCTTTAGAACCGACCTCAATAACAATGCCATGGCAACTGAAAAACTGGCTGAGGGCATTCGTATTTTCAGCAAGGATGCGGTCGCCCTTGACAAGTTAATTACGGAAGCAACGCGCTAATTATTGATCGTTTGCGGGCAACCCTACCGCCCCTTGCTGCGCAAGCACCTGTATTGTTTGTGCATCATAGCCCAATGCTTCCAAGACCTGCGCCGTATGTGCCCCCAAATCGGGGCCAAGCCAGCGAGTTTTACCGGGGGTGGCAGAAAGCTTGGGGCTGATGGCGGGCACACTCACCGGCGTCCCATCAGCAAACTGGTGTTGCTCTATCATTTTCCGTGCCTGGAACTGGGCGTCTGTAAACATGTCGGCAACACTGTATATTTTGCTGACCGGAACGTCTGCTTCGCTCAGCAAGGCTAACGCGGTGTCAATATCATGTTGCTGGCACCACGCTTGTATGGCGGCATCAATCTCTTCAGCCCGCGGTGCCCGGCCATGATTGTGTTTCAAATCCGGATCTTGTGCCAAATCCACACGATTAATGGCGTGCATTAAGCGATGAAAGATTGCATCACTATTACCTGCGATAACAATGTTTTCATTGTCCTTGGTGGTGTAAGTGTTGGAAGGCACAATTCCCGGCAATGCACCACCCGTACGTTCACGGATCACATCCGCCACCGCGTATTCTGGCACCAGGGATTCCATCATATTAAAAACAGACTCGTACAGGGCGACATCCACCATCTGCCCCTCTCCCGCTTGGCAGTCTGCCCCATGTTTACCGTTCCATCGGCCCCCGGTGTTATTCCTATGGTGCAACGCAACAAAAGCACCAACGACACCATGCAAGGCCGCAATCGAGTCCCCGATAGAAATCCCTACGCGTACGGGCGGCCGATCTGGATGACCAGAGACATAGCGCAACCCGCCCATGGACTCGCCAATGGCTCCAAACCCTGGGGCATCGCGCATGGGGCCTGTCTGCCCGTAACCGGAGATTCTTACCATAATGGTGGCCGGGTTAATGGCGCGCAGCTGTTCATAGCCTAAACCCCATTTTTCCAACATTCCAGGTTTATAGTTTTCAATAATAATATCAGCATCCAGCGCCAATTCCCGCGCGATCTTTTGGGCCCGCTCATCTTTAAGATTAAGCGCAATACAGGTTTTATTACGCGCTTGTACCGTCCACCACAGGGAATTCCCATCGTGCAAATGACGCCATGACCGAATCGGATCTCCCCCCGGATGACCTGCTTTTGCGGGCGGCTCTACTTTAATCACTTGCGCACCAAACTCTGCCAATATCCGGGTGGCAAAAGGCCCAGCAATTAAATTCCCCAATTCCAAGACTTTAAGATCCCCAAGGGCTGACATAAAGACGTGCTCCTTCAATCAACGACGTTCCATTAATGCCCAAGCAACGGTTCCTGCATCCACATACTCGAGCTCACTGCCCGCCGGCACACCTCGTGCAAGGCGCGTAACTTTTATGCCCCTATCATGCAACACCTCAGACAGGTAGTGCGCTGTGGTCTCCCCTTCCGCCGTGAAATTGGTTGCCAATATGACTTCTTGCACCACCCCGTCACAAGCCCGTGCCAATAAGCGATCAAGCTGTAATTCTTCTGGCCCCACCCCTTCTAATGGCGCCAACCGCCCCATCAATACGTAATATAAGCCACGATAGCCATGGCTCGCCTCTATGGTGTTTTGATCGGCTGGCGTCTCTACAACACACAGCAACGTATTGTCGCGCTTGGGATGGCGACAAATTTCACAGATTTCATCCACTGAAAAACCATGACATCGGGCGCAATGCCGTAAGGCCTCTAATGCATGCAACAGCGCCTCCCCGAGCTGGGCAGCCCCTTCTCTGTCATGCTGCAAAACATGGTAGGCAATGCGTCGCGCTGAACGCACCCCAATGCCGGGCAAACGTTTCAAGGCCTGGATAAGTTGTTGCAGTGGCACCGGATCCGGCAAAGACTCAGGCATGAGCGAATGTACTCACAATAACCAAGTTTAAAACGGTAATTTCATGCCGGGAGGCAATGGCATTCCTGCGGTTACCGCCGACATTTTTTCTTGGGCCGTTTCCTCTGCTTTGCGCATGGCATCGTTAAACGCGGCGGCCACCAGATCTTCCACCATTTCCTTGTCTTCCTGCAACAAGTCTGGATCAATGATGACCCGGCGTACATCCTTATTGCAACTCATATCAACCTTAACCAGGCCAGCACCTGCTTCCCCCTGAACAACCAGGTCGGCAAGTTCTTCCTGGACTTTTTTCATATTGTCTTGCATTTGCTGCGCTTGGCGCATGACGTTGGCAAGCTGACCTTTCATCATTGTTTCGTCCTGAAAAAATTAAATTATGTGAAAATTGTCCGAGTTAATCGGGTTGGTTTGTTAAAGATTCCTGGTCTGTCACAGGCTGTATGGAACCCTCTACAACCTGTCCATCAAATTCCTGAATGAGTGTATTCACGAACGCATCTTGTGCCACTGCCTGCTCCGCCTGCTGTTGCAACCGGGCTTGATGTGCCTCATCCAGCGCGTGCACGGTGGCAGCCCCGGTATCCGCATATTCGAATGACAAGCGTACCTGCTGCTTAAATGCTTTGCTAAGCACTTCACTGAGCCGCTGACTGGCAGTGGTTTCCCCGAGAGTAGCCACCCCCATTCGCAGGCGTATGGTATTTTCTTGCCGGCCCAACCACTCACTTTGGCGGGCAAGCTCCCCCATTGCACCAGATAATGGCAGACTGCGCACGAATTGTGGCCAGCGCTCAGCCGTCATTGTTTCAAGTGTATACTCCGGCGCTAATTCCGGTTCTGGTTTGGTGGCCGGCGGCTTGATCACCGGTTTCGCCGCATCACTTGCTGGCGCAGCATCCGCCGACGCTGGCTTTTGAGACCCTTGGGGCGCAAGCGCGAGCATGCGTAAGCACGCCATCACAAATCCCGCATAAGCATCGGGCGCTAACGAGAGCTCCTGCCGACTGTGAACCGCCACGCTATAAAACAGCTGTAATAAATTCGCCTCGAGCTCTTGGGCGAGCTGCGTAATCTCCTGCTGTCGTGGATCCTCTTCCGGCAAAGCACCAGGCACTTGCTGCTCGATCGCGATGGTAGACAACAAGTCAGCCAAATCCGCAAGGGCAGTGGTGTAGGAAATCCCGCGGCTGGCCATGTCATCTGCAACCGCAACCACCGCACCCGCATCCCCCGCCCCCAACGCCTTCACCAGCGAGATTAAAAAATGATCGTCCAGCGTACCCAGCATATCTTGCATTGCCTGGACCGTTAATGCGCCCGCCCCATATCCAATTCCCTGATCTGCCAGAGACAAAGCATCACGCATGGAGCCTGCAGCAGCTCTAGCCAGCATACGTAATGCAGGCGGATCATATTTGATATTTTCTGACGCCAACACCTCATCCAGGTAAGACACAATTGCCTCTGGTGTCATTTGTTTGAGATTAAACTGCAAGCAGCGTGATAAAACAGTTACCGGGATTTTTTGTGGGTCGGTGGTGGCAAGAATAAACTTGACATGCTCTGGTGGCTCTTCCAAGGTTTTTAGCATGGCATTGAAGGCATGGCCTGTGAGCATATGCACTTCATCAATCATGTAAACCTTAAAGCGACCAGATGACGGCGCGTATACTGCCTGCTCCAACAATTGGGTCATTTCATCAACGCCCCGGTTGGAAGCCGCATCAAGCTCTATGTAATCCACAAAATTGCCAGCATCAATTTCCAGGCACGCCGGACATTGATTACAAGGACTGGCCGTAATGCCTGAATGGCAATTCAGAGACTTGGCCAATAAACGGGACAAGGTTGTTTTACCCACCCCACGCGTACCTGTAAATAGCCATGCATGGTGCAATCGCTGCGTCGTCAACGCATGGGTTAGCGCACGAACCACATGATCCTGACCAACAATAGCGTCAAATGTACGAGGTCGCCATTTCCGGGCCAAAACTTGATACGTCATGCAGGAACTCGAAGATAAGTACAGATAGCTTGCCAAGCCATAAAGATTAAAAAGGCGAGCCTGACTTCGGCACTGGTGCTAAACGGCTATGGCTGCTTCGTTCCCGACCTGACCAGTTTCACCGCCGAACCATGCGAAGGGGCCCGCCAGCCCCTATTTTAGCAGGTTTGCACACAATTTACCCAAAGATCAATCCGAGGGAAGTACAACACCCCTTGTGCGGCACGCCCATCGAATTGGTGCACATGCTCACAGTAACGCTGTAACTGTGCCTGATAACGTTGACGCATCCGCTCCGTATAGGCTTGCACAGATTCTCCTGCGGCGGGCACGCCGGTTTTAAAGTCCACCACCAACCAATCATCCTGTCGGTCGATGGCGAGATCAATCACCGAAACGCGACCCTCCAAATCTAGCAGCGACCACTCCCGATAGGCCTTGGCAACCTGTAGTAGCCAGCGTCCCTGCTCACTTTGCAAGGTACCTGTTAGCGTGTCAACCAAGACCTCGACGGCATCGTCCAAGCCACTTTCCAGCACCCCGGCACGCTGCAATTGCCACCGAAAACGCGCCTTACACTGATGAACCTGTTCAACCGACCACTGGCCAAGCCCTTCGCGCGCAATCCGTTCTAACCAGGCATGCGCAACGACGCCTGTCAAGCGCTCATCCTGGGATTCCATCCAAGACCAAGGCTGCGTTGTCGCCTCTTGTTTGGGCAACAGCTCCGTTGCTGCAGGCGCTGTCAAAACCGGTCGAACCAGCAGGCTCGCCCTATCATTTTGCGATGTCGGCAGTGTTGGCGTCAAACTTGCGGACGAGGGCGCCTGGGATGGTACTGGCGGAATGGACAAGGCGGGCCATAAGCGGGCCAACAAACTTGATTTGGCAGGATCTCCAGGACTGCCATCTGCCGTCACCCTAACAGATGCGACAAGATGCAACTCACTGCGAGCCCGGGTTATGGCAACATACAACAAACGCCCCAACTCATGCGCACTGCGAATTGATTCGCGCATCCCAAGGTAGTCGGATATTGGGTCGTGGTGCTCACTATCACCACGCTTAACAGGCCCCATTAACACCCTACCCTCGCTTTGCTCTGTACGAATTAACGGTGTGGTGTCCGGCCGGGACCTGCGACACAGACCCATTAAAATGACACACTCAAACTCCAGGCCTTTTGCCCGGTGCATTGTCATGACCTCTACCGCCGGCATGGTGCTATGTGGTGCCGCATAAAGCGTCTCCAACCGTTGGGTCAATTGCGTGATATCCAGGGAACCATGGGGGGCGAGTTCATCAATCAACCGGAAAAGCTGCTCTACATCTGAGCGATCATGCGCGTGATAGTAAACGGCGGGCCCCTGCAAACGCTCCCAGCACTGTTCCACCCAAGCAGAAAAGGGCAAACTACCGGCAGCATTGGCATCATCCAGTAACACCATTAGCGCGCGCATAAGGCGTTGTGTATCCTCTGGAGATAACGGGTTATGGGCCGCAGTGTCCCCATTTTCCTGGATCTCATGCGCCCAGTGACGCAATAACTCGGGAACGGTTGATTGATGATCATGGCCAAACAAGGCATGCAGGGCATGCAACGTCAGCCCACATAAGGGTGAACGCAGCACCGATAACCACGCCACACGATCGGCCGGGTGGCTCAGGGCCCGCGCAAGCTGCATGACATCAATCACCGGCTGGCGCTGCTGTAGCGGTACCAGCTCCACTGCCCGACACGCAACGCCCTCGCGTACCATTTGGCTCACAACATTGTTTAGCTGGCTTCGGGTTTGCACCAGCACAACCACAGGGTGAGATGCGTCACGATAGGTATGCAATGCCTCACGGGCAAGCGCCACCACCTTTGCATCCATCTGGGCATAGGCCTGTGCTTTGCTTGGGGCAGTGTCAGACTCCCAGCGCCATATGGGATGAAAGACCAGAGGCGCCCCCGGGCGCGCAGGATTAAAGGGGCTCGCCGGTGTATAAGATATCGCACCTAAAGTGGCATCATCCTCGCGCGGAAACAAACGACCAAATATGGTGTTGACATGTTCCACCAACGCTTTTTGAGAGCGAAAGTTAGTGGTCAACGCCAGACTTTCAAGCGGAATATTTCCCAGACCTTCCTGTTTTACTCGTAAAAACCAAGCCACCTCAGCTTTGCGGAAACGGTAAATGGACTGCATAGGGTCGCCCACTAGAAATAGCGTTCGACCCTCATCCGGCGTCCAACCAGAGGTCAGTTGCATCAGCAGTTGGATTTGTGAATGGTTGGTGTCCTGAAACTCATCCACCAAAATATGACTGATGCGATTATCGAGCAGTAATAATAAATCGGTGGGCGCGTCACTGTGCCCCAACGCCAAAACGGCGCGCCGTGCCACCTCAATAAAGTCCATTTCTCCCGAGGCACTAAACTGCATGAGTAGTTGTGCATTGGCCAAGGCAAGCACCTCAAGAAACGCACGTAAATTTTCTTGCTGCTCCGCGGTATAGCCGACTGCTGGCAAACGGGCGATATTTGCCAATGATGCCACCCAGGGTGCTTCGGCATCCACAGATTTCAACCATGCCACCATGTCATCTTTATGTTTGCTACCTGGCGGAAACCCCTGATTCACGTTCACGGTTTTTCGCAAGGCTGGCTTACGGGTTAGCAGCAGCGTTGCCAGGGCTTGCCAGTAGGGTATGCCATCGATCTGGGTAGAAAATGGTGCACCATCCCAGTTGGCAAATATCGTCAATGCATTCTGGCTATCGTGTTCTAACAAACACTGGGCCGCAGTGGTAAGGACTGGGTGCAGGGCGTCCGCCCAACCCGCAGGCATTTGTTGTGCCAATCCCTCCAAATCACGCGCACACATATGCGACAGGTTATCTTCCAGCACGCTAAACGTATCGTGCTGGCCTAGCATGTCTAACCATTGATCCCGCTTTTCCAGCATATCCGCGAGCATTGACGTGGCCGAGGACAAGTTAACATCCAAATGCTGAATCAATGTTGCCACGCTTGGGACGGCATCTGCCAATCCCAAGGTCGTTAACGCCGCCTGCTCGTAATGGTGCCGTGGATTATTAGCAATCGCCCCCATGCCCCCTAACGCGCTGAGCCAAGGCATGGCCCTAACCAGCTGGGCTGCTAATGCATCAAAGGTATGTAACGATAACCGTGCAGGATTGTTAAGCAAATCCCACCCCAGCGATTCGCTACGCCGTAAAGCGACTTGTGCCAACTCCCAACTCTTGCGACGATAATCTTCTGCCGGGCACGCCCCCCGCGCGGCTCGCAACTTTTCCATCACCCGTGCTTGCATTTCTGCTGCCGCTTTACGCGTAAATGTGATAGCAACAATTTCTTCCGGCCGATTGACTACCGCCAATAAAGCCAGCAAACGATCCGTGAGCAGCTCGGTCTTTCCCGAGCCCGCAGGCGCTTGCACGATAAACGATCGGGTTGGATCAATCGCCGCCGCACGCGCATGTTGATCACGTGGTTGTGACACGATCATCCTCCTTTAGTGGATCTTCCAGCCGTAAAAACGGCAGTACTTCGCAATACTGGAGGTCCGCCTGATTGACGACCTCATTACGGGCAACCCCATTAACATATTCTTGCGCCAAACCTTGCAAGGCTGTTCGCCATTCCTGGATCACGGCATCCCACGACCGACCGTCGAATACATTGTCCCTTGGTATCGTAGTTAACGACTCCAGACCAACGTCACCGTGACATAGACCCACTGCATTAATGGCACGCGCATGTAATTGCACCAATGCCAGGCCTGCAACGGGTATTTCCTGCGCACATAGCCAATCCGCATACAGCGGCAATTGGAGCTCTATCAGCCGCTCACGAGACCAACCGGGAAGAAACGACGGCTTGCTGCTGCCGGTCTTGTAATCCATCACCAACCGGCGACCATCCGCAAGCTGATCCACCCGATCTACCCGCAAGCGTAGCCTAAGACCCGCATGAACCCATTCTCCCTGTGTCTCCAGATCAGACACACGAAAGGCAGGCCGCTCCATTTCACACATTAACCAACGCATGACAATTTCTTGCGCACGCGCCACTTCAAGCGTACGCACAATGGGCGGAAACTCATAAAGAAGCTTGTTAGCGGCCTGGGCGACCGCCTTGGAGACCGTGTCGTCCAACTGATTTTCCGAGGCATATTGCAATAATGTTGCTTGATCTGCCACGGTGGTCCATAGCAATTCCATGGCATGATGTAGAAACTGGCCGCGCACCGTCGCGGGCGCGATCTCTGCGTAATCGGGCAACTCTTGTGCCCCCAAACGAAAACGTGCAAACGCCCACAAAGGATTACGGGCTTGTAACTCCAGTAACTGACTGCCCCCTTGCGCTTGGCCACGTAAGCACAACGGCGGACCCTGGTCATCGCGTAAGGCCTCCAAAGCAGCCGGTTCGACCGGCACAGGTTCTGGTTGACCTTCCGTTATTGAGATGTCTTGTAATAATGGACTGGGCTTTACAACCATTTCCCCCTCATGGCAGGGATAGCTCACGTATACCGTAGGCGCCAGGCGTTGCAAGGCCTCAAACATTGCCTTTGCCCATTGCATTTCACGCTCAGGCGTCGCCCTGGGCGCCCCGACACGGCGCAGTACCGTTAAGGGAATCAGTGGATTGGGCCGCGGTCGCGCGGGCAGCACTTCATCAGATAAGCCCATTACCCAGACCGCATCCCAGCGCCCGCCCTCACTCTCCAACAACCCCAACACATCGAGTCGCGCGCTGGCATCACGCTGCGGCTGAAACAAGGTTTCATCAGCCAATTGATGCAACAAATGACGCGCCTTAGGCCAGCTACAGGCGGGTAATATGGGTGACAAGCACGCTAACCGGTGCAATAGCTGGTCAAACGCTTCTAACACTTGCCAAGCATGGCTATCAAGCGGTGCCTCGCCCGGAAACCCCCAACAAGACAATAGCTCGCGCATGTGTTGTGCCCAGACCTCTAGCGAGGCGCGCTCCGGACAATCATGCGCTTTTTCCCGCACGGTTTGCCAAGCCAACGCCAATTGTGGTGCGTGGGCATGCAGCTCTTTTAACAGCGCATTTTGTGACACCTGCAAACGCCCTTGGCGCCGCCACTTTGCATCCAGACGCGCACGGCCCCCAGCTTCTTCCCGCTGCCCAACACAGTACCCCCCCAGCAATGCTGCCCCGACGTCTGCCGGCCGAAACGTTGACGTCTCCGATAGTGCCCGGCTGAGGGAAAGCCAGGCTAACGCAGCCTCCACAATGGGCCAGCTTGACAGCGCCGGTGCGACGGCCACATTAAAAGCAAGCCCATCGGCGTGTAAGCTTCTATGCAACACCCGCCGGGCATGGGCAGCATCTGCCGTTAAATTTGGCACGACAATCGCATAACGTCCCTGCGGGTTTGCCAGTAACTGCGTGTGCGCCCACTGCGCCGCAGCCTGCCACTCAGCCGCATGATCGGGTTGGCTGACCGCCTGCACCTCCTGGGCGGGCGGCGTATCCAAATCCAGCTGATACACCTGACAACCCGCATGACGCACCGCTCGTAACAAACGCCATATCCGCGGGGATAATTCAGTAAACCCCGCCAGCACCAGCCTTGAGAACTCAAACGACAATTGCTGGGCTTCCATGGCCTGCAACAAGCGCTCAAACCCTTGTGTTTTGTCCTGTACCTGCAGCGACGATAATATCTCCTGATACCCCTGATGCCATTGTCGAAATCGCGCGTAATCCGGAGTTATTTCAGCCTCTTCGACATCAATATGCCATTCATGTAACAAATCGGCCGCTTCTAACGCTAACTTGGCTGCCTGGGGGACATTCAATAAAACATTTTCTTGTTCGCACCGGGTAATGGCTTGCTGCCACAATTGCGTGGCCACAAAATCATCTACACTAACGTCAGGTAAGGTGCTAGCAGAGAAAACAAGGTCCTCTGAGCACAACCGTAACCACGCCTGCAATGGCAGAATACGCGGAATTGGCATCACGGAGCGATCACGAGGAAACATCGCCGGCCATTCTTGCACCAGCCGCCGCGCATGCCGATTATTTACCGTAAGAATTAAGGTATCGTGCGCTGGAAACTGCTCAATTTCCGCCAATTGTATTGTTTGTATATCCATGAAAAAACCTCAATCCCAGCCTCACGATGATTCTAGCGCACTGACAATCACGGGCAGCATTGCCTTGGGACATAATAAGCACAGCTGGGGACATCCTCGCCGCATGGCCTTATTGCAAGCCATTGATGAAACCGGCTCCATTAGCGCCGGCGCCAGAACCATTGGACTGAGCTACAAAGCCGCGTGGGACGCTGTTGATACGATGAATAATTTGGCCGGCGTCCTGCTCGTCGAACGCAACATCGGCGGCAAGCGTGGCGGGGGTGCGCACTTGACCCAACGGGCCAAACAACTGCTGCAACTTTACCAGCATATCAATAAAGCCCATCAAGCCTTTCTGCAAGAAATATCACAACTCGCCGAGATGCAAGCGCCGGATTTAGACATTTTGCGCCATTTTACGATGCAAACCTCTGCCCGTAACAAACTGCGAGCGACCCTCATTAACATTGATCACAGCGATGCACACGATGTGCTGTACTGCCAGGTTGGCCGTCACACACCAATTATCGCAAAAGTTCCCGCAGCAAGCACCCAAGAGCTAGCGCTAAGCGCTGGGAGTCATCTTGTGCTTTTTATTAACGCCTCCGCCATTATGCTTGGACGCCATAAAGATACCCACAACCTATCGGCCAGAAACCAGCTTTCGGGGCGCATTCTTGCCATTGACCCTGACCAAGGCCTGGCGGAACTTACGGTTGCCATAGAGCCTGGCATCACATTGAAAGTTAGTGTCACTATCGACAGCATCAAAACACTTGGACTGCAAACGGATGAAACGGTTGCCTTAATTTTCAAGGCCTCTTCTGTCATGGTGGGCCGCCTGCCGTAAGCCAATATCAGCGGCGATACGCCTACCGTGCCACCCGGGTTATGCGGCCCTGTTGCATATGATGGACTTCAATTGCCAACAGCGCCAAATCGGCCGGATCGTGGGTAATCAATAACGTGGGAATTTCTAATTGGCGTTGTAACTGATTTAACACCGTGCGCATTTTTTGACGCAACAAACCGTCAAGTGCCGAAAGCGGTTCATCGAGTATTAATATTTCCGGATCGGCTACCAACGCCCGGGCCAGACCAACGCGTTGCTGCTGACCCCCCGACAACTCATGTGGGTAGCTATGCAACAACTCTGCGAGCTCAAATGTTTCCAACCAAGGAGTTAATTTTTCTGGTACCTGGGCATGGCGCCGAATATTTCGCCAGCCAACTTGTAGGCCAAAAGCAATATTTTGTAATACCGTCAAATGCGGAAACAGGGCGTAATTTTGTGGTAGATAGCCAATCCGGCGTTTACGTGGTGCCACATTAACGCCTGTCTTACTGTCGAATAGAACGCGATCATTAATATGGATGTGGCCCGTTTTTAACGGCAATATACCCGCCATCGCCTGCGCTGTTACAGATTTTCCGGAACCCGACGGGCCAAACAATGCAATGTGTTTGGCTTCAGTATGAACGCGAACGTCCAAGGCGAAAGATCGGCCAGTGGTCTGCAATTCATGTTGTATTTGCATTTTGATCATTTGCTGGCCTCTATTTATTGCCGATAACGTAAATGCCGAGGTAACAACCAGCGCGATGCCAATAAAACAGCAATACACGTCACCGAAGCGATGATCACAAGAAAATTGGCCAAGTGCGCTTGACTGGTTTGCACCGCCTCATAGATTGCAATGGAAAGCGTACGGGTCTGCCCGGGAATGCTGCCGGCAATCATCAAGGTGGCACCAAACTCGCCCAGGGCGCGCGCAAAAGCCAACAATACCCCCGCATAAATGCCCCGTGCGGCAAGTGGCAAGGTCACCCGGAAAAACACCGCCGTATTGCTAAGGCCCAGTAAACGCGCAGTGTCTACCAACTTCGGGTCAACCGCCTCAAACGCCGCGCGAGACGACTTTAATACCAAGGGAAAGGCCACCACTGCGGCAGCAATTACCGCCCCTTGCCACGTAAATACCAAGCGAATATCCCAACGCTGCAACCAGGCACCCAGCCAGCCATTACGCCCCAGTAGTACCAGAAGGTAATATCCAATCACGGTTGGCGGCAACACCAGTGGCAACGTCAGAATCGCGTCAAGGCCATCCGCCCAAAGCGAACGCGTGCGTGACAAGAAAAATGCGACAATAACCGCGAACCCGGTAGCAATCGCCGTTGCCCACAACGATACTTTTAAAGACAGCAATAACGGCAGCAACGCTTCTTGACTCATCATGGCGACAAAAACCCATACTGTTGCAAGATACTTTGCCCCATCCCTGCGCTTACAAACTCAATGAACGCATGGGCGGCATCCACATCCTCGCCCAGAGGGGTGAGTGCAATGGGATAGTGGGCATCTTCGGGCAAAGAGATCCGCGTCATAACCTCCACCTGATCGGAACGTTGTTGGGCATCCGTAAGAAATACAAACCCAGCGTCCACCTCACCCCGGGCCACGTAATCCAGCACTTGACGCACATGCTGGCCAAAGACCAGACGCGACTGTACTGACGACCACAAACCCGCATTTTCCAAAGCCTGCTTGGCATAACGCCCCGCCGGTACGCTGTCCGGATTTGCCACCGCAATGCGCTTTACCTGCTTACTCACCAGGTCTTCAATGCGCCGCAATGAGTCAGGTGCAGAAGCCGCCGTAATCAAGGCCAAGGTGTTGGTGGCAAAGTTTATTCGGCTGTCCGCCACAAGACGATTGGCGTGAGCAACCTTATCCATCGCGACCTGGTCCGCGGTGGCAACCACATGAGCCGGTGCCCCATGAATAATCTGTTGCGCCAACATATCGGAAGCTCCGAATGATAAGATAACCGTTGTCGCATGCGTCTGCTCAAAACGGTAGGCAATCTCCTGAAATGCCTCTGTCAGGCTTGCAGCGGCAAGTACGGTAATCTGTGCTTGCTGCGCCTGAACGGATAACGACATCAACGCGATAACGGCACCCATAAGGCAGCGCAACCCTTGGCGAAGAAGCAACATAGTGAATCCAGAATTTCGATATGTAGTGAAGTATATAACGCTTGAATTCACCTGTCATTCTCAATCCCCTTATTTTTGCACGCTTGAACCGACCCACCATGTCAATCGTCCTGACCCGATCACAGTCTGCCCTCGACAAATTCTTGCAAACCCTCTGGTTGGAGGATGGTCTGTCTGAAAACACCTTGACTGCCTATCGCCAGGACATCACGGGCTTTCTGCAATGGTTGGCCCAGCACCATCAATGTGCTTTGGATGAAGCAGAAAGCCACCATTTACAAGCCTGGTTTGCACAAGAGCATGCCCATACCAAAGCCAGCACAGCAAACCGACGCCTCGCGAGCTTACGGCGGTTTTATCGTTGGGCCGTACGCGAAAAGCATTGCCTTACAGACCCCAGCCAAGATTTGCAATCTGTTCATAACCCCGAACGCTTCCCACACACACTTTCTGAAAAACAAGTCGAGGCATTGCTGGCGGCAGCGGATACAACGCACGCGCTTGGACTGCGGGATAAGGCCATGCTAGAAACGCTTTACGCGACAGGATTGCGAGTTTCAGAGCTGGTCAATCTCGCACTGTTACATGTCAATATTGCGGATGGCGTCTGCCACGTGAGCCAGGGCAAAGGTGGTAAAGACCGACTGATCCCGTTGGGCGAGGAAGCGCAACACTGGCTACAACAATACCTGCAACGGGGTCGACCTGAATTGCTGGGCGGACAACGCAGCCCCGCTTTATTCGTTACACGACGCGGCGGCGCCATGACGCGGCAAGCCTTTTGGCAACTGATTAAAAAATATGCACAACGAGCCGCTATCCATGCGCCGCTGTCTCCACACACATTACGCCACGCCTTCGCCACTCATCTGCTCAACCACGGCGCCGACTTACGGGTGGTGCAATTGCTACTTGGGCATAGCGACATCTCTACCACTCAAATCTATACCCACGTCGCCCGCGAACGCTTGCGTCAACTGCATGCCCGCCACCACCCAAGGGGCTAAACACGATGACAACATCCCATGTTACCCAAACACCTGCAACCCTATGGCTGACACAGCGCAAGCTACCGTTTACGCTGCACACATATGATTATGTGGCGCACGGAGGTGCTGAACATGCGGCACAATGTTTAGGAATCCCTGCACACCAGCTTGCCAAGACATTGGTCATGGAAAACCAGCAAGGAGCACCGCTCATTGTCCTAATGCATGGTGACCGCCACGTATCCGTGAAGCAGCTGGCGCGGCAAACGGGCAATAAGAAAATACAGCCTTGCCAGGCGAGCGTTGCCGAACGTCATTCAGGCTATCATGTTGGCGGCACATCCCCCTTTGGCCTACGTAAGCCCCTGCCGGTGTGGGTGCAAACCACATTATTGGAATACGAAAACATTTATATAAATGCCGGGAAACGGGGCTTGTTGCTTAAGCTTAATACCCAACAAGCAGTTAACGCCCTTAACGCCACGCTCGTTGATGTGATGCGGGATTAAAAACGCACCAGCCCTTGGTCAACCAAGGGTTGCAGCCACGATAAATCTGCACTGGCAGCAGGATTTTCAGGCCGGTACTCCAATCCTATACTGCCCTGGTACCCCACCTTGGCCAATTGCTGAAACCCTTCCAGTATCCCATATGCTTCCAATTCTGGTTCGTGACGGTTCGGGGCACCCGCAACCTGCACGTGACGAATCCATGATTTACAACGCGTAATTTCCTGTGCGATGTTCTGCCCTTCTTTCGCCACATGATAAAAGTCGAATTGCATTCCCACATTCGGCTGCTGAATCGCTTCAAGGTGCTGGCATACTTGTGATGCGTGACCGTACAAATACTGCGGCACATCCGTTGTATTCAAGGCTTCCAGGTGTAAGGTCAGCTGTGGAAACTGCTGCGCCGCCCACGTCAGGTTTTCATATAAGGCTGCGTGCTGCTCTGCACGCGTATGCGTGGATGACAGGTCTCCTGCCATCACATGTATGGCCCGGCACTGGGTGGCTTCACAGACTTCAGCCGCTTGGTGTATAGCCTCTTGAAACGCTGCTTGATGATCGGGTTGCGCGGCCAAACCGCGTGGAAAATCGGGTAATGACACGGGGGTATTCAACAAAACCAACTCTAATCCGTGCTGATGTAACTGATTGGCCACCCATTGAGCAGGCTGGTCATAAGGTGCCAGTATTTCCACTTGCCGAAAGCCATCACCGGCAGCCGCTGAAAACTGCTGTTCCAAAGGTAAATGCCCATAAAGTAAGGTCAAATTGGCTGCTAAACGCATGATCTGCCACCCCCAAATTAAACACATTGAATGTGTATAAAAAAATACCGCTACAATAGCAGGTAGAATCAATAAGTAGAAATAAACACTTTGCCAAAAATAATTACGGAAAAACCCTAGGTTTCTCCACCAAGCAACACAGGCTAAGGTAATAAGGATTCAAATCGTAGTTATCCAAATTGGAGACATATCAAATGAAGCTAAATTTTAAACTTACCACACTCAGCACCGTGCTCGGCGCTGCCGCCTTAATGGCTGCTGGTGCTGCACAGGCACAGGCCGTAAAAATCATGACAGGCCCGCAAGGGGGCTCCTGGTATCCGCTCGGTGGTGCCATGGCCAAAATCGTGGAAGATGACGGCATTGCCATGCAAATACTGCCAGGTGCTGGAATTGCCAACGTTAAAGCGTTACAACAAAATAAGGCAGACTTTGGTTTCGGTAACACTGTATCTACGGTGGATGGCGTTGCTGGTCGCCCGCCTTTTGACGAAAAAACTGACAACGTCTGTAACGTTGCCAACCTGTATCCACAGTATTTCCAAATTGTCGCCAATGCGAACGCCGGCATAGATTCCATTGCTGATGCCAAGGGTAAGTCCATTGCAATCCAACCCAAAGGCAACACCGCGGAACTGATCACGCAGCAAATCTTTGAAGTCTATGGCATGACCTACGACGACATGAAAGATGTCTCGCACGTATCCTATACCGATGCGGTGTCACTGCTAAAAGACAACAATGCCCAGCTCTTTACGCTTGGCACAACGGTCCCGGCTTCTTCCATTATGGATTTGGCATCCGCACGTGATATCAAACTCATTAACGTACCGGACGATAAGTTCGACGCCATCCACGAGCTCAACTCGGGATATATCAAATTAACAATCCCGGCAAACAGCTATCCCAAACAGGATGAAGATGTCCAGGCCATCGGTTACGCTACGCACATCATTGCACGCTGTGACCTCGATGAGGACATTGTTTACAAAACCTTGAAAGGCATGGTAGAGCAGAAAGATGACCTGGCTGCCATTGCCAAGGTGATCAACGACACCACTGTAGAGTCAATGGCTGAAGACATTGGTGTGCCTTGGCACAAAGGTGCTGAAAAGTACTACAAAGAGCAGGGCGTACTCTAATTACATAGAAAAACTGCTCTCAGTAATTGGGCACCTATGCAGCCATGCATAAGGTTTTTATTTACCACTACCATCACCCACGGCCTGGCTTTTTCCGTGGGTGATTAACCTGTGGGGCCCGCTCTCTGGGAATCAAGGTCATTATGCTTACGATAAGAAACTCGATAGTACAAAAGCTACTTACCCTTATTGGCGTTGGCATGTCAGTGTTCCAACTCTATGTGGCTTTTATGGGACCTCCCCAGGCCTATGTCATGCGGGGCATCCACTTAGCCTTTGCGATCGCACTGGCCTATCTTATGTTCCCCGGGTTTAGACGCCGGGAAACGGTTAGCCTGTTTGACTTAATCATTATGCTGCTGGCAGTAGCTGCCTCACTCTACCCGGCAGTCTTCGTCGACTACATGGTCAACCGCATGTATTACGTCGACGATCCCAACTTGCTTGATAATATTTTTGGCTGGACGCTCATTATTTTATTAATGGAAGCTACGCGTCGGGTCACGGGCTGGGCGCTACCCTTTATTGCGCTTGCCTTTTTTGTTTATGCGGTTACGTGGGGGAATCAATCCTTCGACATTGTGTTAGATCAACTCTACCTCACCACCGAAGGGGTATTCGGGATTCCACTCTATGTATCTGCTACCTATGTCATGCTGTTTATCCTGTTCGGTACCTTCGTAGAACGCAGTGGTGCCGGACAGCTCTTTATGGACTTCGCCCTTGCCTTTACCGGGTCCAGCGCGGGCGGGCCAGCCAAAGTTGCCGTGGTAACCAGTACCTTATTTGGCACGGTATCTGGCAGCGCAACTGCCAACGTCATGACCACCGGGGTATTTACCATTCCCATGATGATGCGCACCGGATATAAACCGGGCTTTTCAGGTGGCGTGGAGGCCGTCTCCTCCACCGGTGGGCAGCTAATGCCCCCCATTATGGGCGCCGCAGCGTTTGTTATGGCCGAATTCTTGGGGGTCTCCTATATTACCGTCGCGGCATTCGCCATTCTGCCCGCCATCTTATACTACGTTGCTGTCTTTATGGCCGTGCACTTCGAAGCCAAGCGCATTGGCCTGAAAGGTCTGCCCAAAGAAGACCTCCCCAGGCTCGGCGACGTGTTGCGGGAGCGCGGTCATCTATTCCTGCCTTTGGTCATTATTGTTGTGGTTCTTTTTTCTGGCTATAGCGCAGCTTATGCAGCCCTTATGGGTATTTTGTCTGTAATTCCCACCACCTGGCTACGGGCGTCTACCCGTAAAGTCTTTACTATTCCGGTAATTATCGACACGCTCGCCACCGGGGCCCGCAATACTGTTGTTGTGGCCTTGGCCTGTGCGTGTGCCGGGATTGTGATTGGCGTGGTCACCCTAACGGGGCTAGGAATCACCTTTACCGGGCTGGTATTAACCTTGTCACAAGACCACCTGGTGATTGCGCTTATTCTCACGGCCGTCGCTGGCATTATCCTTGGCATGGGTCTGCCAACCACGCCTGCGTACATTGTGTTGGTCGCCCTACTCGTGCCCGCACTGGTCCGCCTGGATGTCCAGGTAGAAGCTGCCCACTTGTTTGTGCTTTACTTTGCCGTTTTATCGGCAATTACCCCACCCGTTGCTCTGGCCGTTTATGCCGCCAATGGGATTTCGCGTGCCAGTCTTTACGACACCAGTGTGGCCGCTGTCAAGCTTGGCCTGACCGGGTTTATCATTCCCTTTATGTTCGTCTTCGCCCCGTCGCTGCTCCTCATCGGTAGCATCCCAACCATTCTCATCACGACAATCAGCGCCGTGATCGGGGTAATATGTTTGGCAGCCTCCATGCACGGCAGTTTCTTTTTTGGGCTCACACGATTTTGGGAACGTCTCATGCTGTTCTCAGCAGCAATCTTATTAATCAAGCCAGGATTACTGACGGATATTGCTGGGGGCACTTTTATTGGTTTGACGATTATCAGCCAGCTGGTACGCGGGGCGCCCACCATCACACCCGAAGACACTTAACTTAACCTTTTCAGAATATCAGGATGATCTCATGAGTTCAGTCACTCCCAAGGTAGCGATTGTTACTGGCGCTGGCACCGGCATAGGAAAAGCAGCGGCGCTGGCACTACTTAAAGATAATTATCATGTTGTGCTTGCCGGCAGGCGCCCCGAGCCTTTAAATGAGGTTGCCAAAGAAGCCAATGCCGATAAGCGTATCTTGGCAGTGCCCACCGACGTCTCAAAAGAGGCGGAGGTCAAGCAATTATTCCAAGCCTGTGTCGATCACTTTGGTCGGCTTGATGTGGTATTCAATAATGCTGGCACGGGAGCCCCGGCGATCAACCTTGAAGAACTTACGCTGGCACAGTGGCAGGCGGTTGTGGACGTTAACCTGACGGGCATGTTTTTATGTATTCGCGAGGCTTTTAGCGTCATGAAAGGCCAAAACCCTCAAGGGGGGCGCATTATTAACAACGGCTCCATCTCCGCGCATGCGCCACGACCAAACTCCATTCCCTACACCGCCACCAAACACGCGGTAACGGGCCTCACCAAGGCGGCCTCACTAGATGGCCGCAAATACAACATCGCTGTTGGCCAAATTGACATTGGCAATGCTGCAACCAGCATGACAGACCGCATGGAAAAAGGTATCTTACAAGCCCACGGTGAACTGGCCCACGAAGCACGCATGGACGTTAACATTGTGGGAGAGTCCGTACGCTACATGGCAAGCCTGCCATTGGATGCGAATGTCTTATTCCATACTGTCATGGCCACCAAAATGCCCTTTGTAGGGCGTGGCTAATTTACAAGCTAGAGGTAATCTACACGATGCGTTCACCCAACCCCTTAAAACAAGCATTGGCACAGCAGCAACGTCAAATTGGTCTGTGGTGCTCCCTGGGACACAACATCACCATAGAAATTGTGGCGGGCTCTGGCTTTGACTGGCTGGTGCTTGACATGGAGCACTCCCCAAACGATTTTCGGAGTGTGTTAACCCAGTTACAGGTGGTCGCCGCCTATCCTACCGAAGCAGTCGTGCGGCTGCCCGATGGCAATCCAACACGCATTAAGCAGTATCTGGATATTGGCGCACGATCCTTTGTGTTCCCTAATGTTAATAGCGCCGAAGAAGCCGCCGCTCTTGTTGCTGCCACCCGCTATCCAACCCAAGGCGGAATCCGGGGCGTTTCGCTTGCCCAACGCGCCAACCGTTTTGGCCGGGTCAAGGATTACCATGCCAACGCCTTCAATGATATTTGTATTATTGCGCAAATTGAAACCCCGGAAGCTGTCAAAGCGGCAGAAAATATAGCCCAAGTGGATGGTATCGATGCCCTATTTGTAGGTCCTTCGGATCTCTCCACGAATATGGGCCATTTGATTCAACCGCAACAGCCCGATGTGCAGGAAGCCATTGTCCACGTCCAGCAATCAGCACAGCGCGCCGGTAAACCCGTTGGCATACTTGCCCCCGCTCAAAAAGACGCCGAGCATTACTTAAGCTTGGGCTACACATTGATGGCTGTTGGTTCGGACCAAGGCCTACTCATTGCGGCCAGTGATCAGCTTGCAAAAACCTTTACCACTAAAACGTAAGCAAGCCACTTGGCACGCCCGCTACTCAACAGGGGTTAATAAACGCCCCTGTTGCTGTAAAGCAATCAAGTTATCCAATACCAAATCTTCCATCGCTTGGCGCGTTTCACGCGTTGCGCTACCGATATGCGGTGTCAGTACAACATTCTCCAAGCCTTGCCAGGGCTGGGGCGCACAAGGCTCGTTCATATATACATCCAAGCCCGCACCAGCAATCGTACGCGTACGCAAGGCCTGCAACAATGCTTCCTCATCCACTACGGAACCGCGTGCAATATTAACCAGCACGCCGGTTGGCCCCAATGCTTCCAATACGTCGCTAGAAATGAGACCATCCGTCTCGGGCCCCCCGGGAACGGCGACGACCAAATAATCGGCCCAACGGGCAATGGCACACACATCATCAAAATAAGTGTAGTTAATGTCAGCTTTGGGGCGACGCCCATAATAGGCGATATCCATATCAAAGCCTGCGGCACGCTGTGCAATTAAGCGGCCGATGGCTCCCAAGCCTAAAATACCCAAGCGTTTACGATTCACACGAGCCGCGAGGGGAAAGGCCTGCTGCTGCCACTGGCCGCTTCTCACAAAGCGATCAGCAGGGATTAACTGGCGTGATACCGCCAGTAGCAACGTAAATGCCAAGTCCGCAACACAGTCCGACAATATCCCCGTAGTTGAGGCAACGCTTACACCATGCGCGCGTGCCAACGACACGTTCACTTGATCCAAGCCGACCCCACGCACTGAAATGGCCTGTAATTGGGGCAGCCGGCCAATCACCTCGTCGGGAACCCCCTTGACTGCCGAGGTAATAACCGCCCATATCTGCGCTTCCTGGCCTTGCAGTCCCGTTAAGATATCTGGCCATGAACTCGCATCAACCACGTGAAAGTGCTGATGTAAACGCTGCATGAATCGCTCGGTGAAAGGCGTGAGCAGCAAGACTGTGGGGGTCATATGCACCTCGTTAGGGGGCGTTTAAAAAATTATTGGTAGGCCGGATCCAACTCTACATAATTTACATCAATATCATGAATATTGGCACATCCCATAAGCGCCATATCCCGATCTATTTCCGTTTGAATGATATCCAGTACCCGACCCGCACCACGATCGCCAGCAACCGTGGCGCCATACAGCACAGGCCGTCCCATGAACACCATGTCAGCACCTAGTGCCATGGCCTTAATCACATCGCCACCACGTCGAAAACCCCCATCAATCATAACGACAAAGCTTTCCGGCACCAGCGGTCGAATCCTGCGCAAGGCCCCAATGGGTGAAACCGCACTATCGAGCTGACGGCCCCCATGGTTTGAAATAATAATGCCATCCATACCTCGCCTGACTGCCTCCAGGGCATCCTCCGGGTGCAAAATTCCCTTGATGACCATTTTGCCCTCCCAGCGTTCCCGTATCCATTCCATATGGTCCCAGGTAAGCTTATCGCGCCCGCCCCGAAACCCGTGGGCCGGCTCCTGGTTAATCGGTGAGCCAATTTGGTCTGCCAGGTTGGCAAAACGGGGAATACCATCATGACGCAGTGTTTTATAAAAAACCTCATAGGACCAACGGGGATGCAAAACGCCATCAAGCATTAACTTCGGGCGTAAACGAAATGGCACCATAAAGCCATTACGCTCATTATTTTCCCGGTTTGCTGCCACGGGGGTGTCACTCGTGATTACCAACACTTCTATTTCGGCACGCTTCAGGCGATCGATAATACGTCCCAAACGTTCCGTATCCCCTGGAAAATACCCTTGATACCATATTCCGCCAACCTGTTTTTGAATATCTTCTAGCGGCACGGTGGACGCACCGCTCAAAACAAAAGGCAATCCTCGTGAACGCGCGGCTTGCGCCAATGCCATATCACATTGCCGGCGACAGATGGCCGTTAAGCCCATGGGCGCCACCCCAATCACCGAGGAATAGTCCCGTCCCCACAATGTTGTTTTTTGTGATCTATTGGCGATTCCAGCCAACCCGCGCGGCGTAAATCGGATACGATGGATGCCGTCGCGACTGGCGTTTAGGGCAATCTCGTCCTCGGTACCACCGATAACGTAACTGTAAACCACGTTGGGCAGCCTGCGTTTGGCAGCCCGTTGAAAGTCAGCAACGGAAAGGAGTGCGTCCAGCTTCATACGACGAATCCAACAATGGCGCCCCCTGCGGGAATCGAACCTGCAATGTTCCCTTAGGAGGGGAATGTTATATCCATTTAACTAAGGGGGCGTTGGCAAAAAACATTTATTGTAAGCGTTATGTCTGTTTTTTTCTTAATCTTGCCTGACTTTCTGTTAATTGCCCTTGGAGCTGGACTCTTGCGCTGGTCGGGCTTGTCCAAAGCATTTTTTCAAGGGCTGGAAAGCCTGGTGTATTTTGTTTTATTCCCAGCCCTCTTGTTCCGAGCCCTTACTGAAACCAACATTAGTATTAGTCAAGCCTATCTACTATTCACCGCTGCGGCCAGCCTATGTGCCGTTGGTGTGGCCTTGTCCTGGCTTGCCTTACCCGTCCTAAAGCCAAACCCACTGAGCCATGCCTCCCTGGTTCAAACCGCGTACCGTTTCAATACCTATTTGGGCTTGTCGTTGGCAACGAGCCTGGGTGGTGGTGCGCAAACCACCATGGCAGTAATTGTTGGATTCAGTGTGCCACTCGTTAATATTGCGGCCGTTCATGCCTTGGCACGTCAGCAGTCGGGGCTACTCAAGCAGATTGTAAAAAACCCACTAATATTAGCTACCACAGCTGGCCTTGTTTGTAACCTGGGAAATATCCCTATTCCCACGCCCATAGAAACCAGCATTAGTCGATTAGGGGCAGGGGCCCTTGGCTTGGGGCTGCTATGCGTTGGTACCTCACTATCACGCAGTGGCATGCAGGAAAGCCCTTCATTAACCGCGTGGATGGCCACTGTCCGATTACTTATTATGCCATTAGCGGGCGCTATAATTGCCCTGCTCCTACCATTAACCGCGCTTGAACGTCATGTAATTTTAATTTTCGCCGCATTACCCACAGCAACATCCGCTCACGTATTAGCCGCACAAATGGGCGGACGTCCACAAATTGTCGCCGTCACCATGACAATTACAACCTTGCTGTCTGCCATTACGCTACCGGCGTGGTTAACAATTGCCAACGCGATTTTCTAATCATTTCTCCACGTATCGTCTTCTTATGTCGGATCATCACACCAGTCAATTGACACGATTTCTCGCTGACCCGGCGGCAACTGCAGCTTTTGCGCAACAGTTTGCACCGCTATTATGTGGCGAACACGCGACAAATGCCAGCCACGAAACAGGTGGCCGAATTCATCTTCACGGCAACCTGGGCGCCGGTAAAACCAGCTTTGCCCGTGCTTTATTACAAGCGTGTGGCGTTCGTGGTCGAATAAAAAGTCCCACCTATGCCTTGATAGAAAGCTATAATGTTTCTAACTTACAGATGTATCATCTTGATTTTTATAGATTTAGCGATACCCTAGAGTGGATAGATGCCGGTTTTCGGGAAATCTTCCAGGACCATCACATAATCTTAATAGAATGGCCGGAACGCGCTGGTGAGCAGCTTCCCCCGCCCGACATGGACATCACGCTTGAATACGAGGGTTCGGGCAGGAAGGCACATTGCATTGCTCGAAGTGAAAGAGGAAGAAGATGGTTAAACACACTAACAACACCCTGAGCAACCATGCCAAATCGGAAGTACAACGCTCGCGCCGGCAACTTCTTGCTGCCGCCACTACGCTATTTGTATTACCGGTTGTTCCCTCCATTGGTCATGCGGCTGAAATTGTTGCTGTCAGAACCTGGCCAGCAGAGGAATATACACGCGTTACCCTGGAAATGGATACCGAACTGCGTGCAAAACATTTCACCCTGGATGGTCCGGATCGCTTGGTAGTCGACATTGAGGGGCTGCGTATGAGCGAGGCCCTGGATACATTAATCTCCAAGATAGAGCACGATGATCCTTATATTGACGCGGTTAGAATTGGGCAAAATACGCCCGATGTGGTGCGTTTAGTCATCGATTTAAAGCAATCGATTGCGCCCCAGGTTTTTACCCTGAAGCCCGTAGGAAAATATCAATATCGGCTCGTAATCGATATGTACCCCAAGGTAGCTCAGGATCCCCTCTTGGCCATTATGGAGGACTTGGAGTCTGATCCCCTGGCGGAAATTCTTGCCCAGTTGCCACGCGAAGGCGAGGCGGCGCCAATTCCTTCTGTCAAGGGCCAATCAAAACCAGCACCTATTGCCAGCAAGCAACCACAAACACCGGCCAAGCCTGACCGTCCCCAAGCGCCTTCCGCGCCAGCCCCGGCCCAACGTAGCGGTCCAATATTAATTGCGATCGATGCTGGTCACGGTGGCGAAGATCCAGGGGCCATAGGTCCTGGTGGAACACGAGAAAAAGACATTACCCTGCAAATCGCCAAGCGTTTAAAACGGCATATAGATGCCCAACCCAATATGCGTGGCTATCTAACCCGTGATGGCGATTATTTTGTACCCCTACATGTGCGTGTTCAAAAAGCCCGGCGGGTACAGGCCGATTTATTTGTGTCGATACATGCCGATGCATTCACGAAACCCTCGGCAAATGGTTCCTCCGTTTTTGCCTTATCGCAACACGGGGCAACCAGCGCCGCCGCTCGGTTAATGGCACAACGGGAGAACGAAGCAGATTTAATTGGCGGGGTAAACCTTAAGTCACACAATCGGCAAGTGGCCGAAGTTCTCCTGGACCTTTCCACCGCGGCCCAAATTAGCGACTCGCTTCAATTGGGTACCGACATTCTTAATGAACTGGGGAAAGTGAATCGCCTGCATAAAAACAAAGTTGAGCAAGCGGGCTTCGCCGTACTTAAAGCGCCCGATATTCCCTCTATCCTCATAGAGACCGCTTTCATCAGTAACCCCACGGAAGAGCGCAAGCTCAGCAATCCTGATCATCAAGAACGCCTTTCCAAGGCCATCGTGGCAGGTATCCAGGGCTACTTCAACAATGGGCCGGCATTGGCGCATAAAAACTAGCGTGAGGAACGTCGGGCCTGCACAAACTTATACAGCGCTCCAACACAAACTGGCACGACGGCGGCACTCACACCAATAATTACAATGGTATTCAAGTGATCGCGGATAATCGGTACATTGCCAAAAAAATAGCCCAATGTAATAAATCCAGCGACCCATAACACAGCACCAAGCACATTAAACGCCTGGAAAACGCTGGGTCGCATCTGCGCGACCCCGGCAACAAAAGGCGCGAAGGTCCGAAATACAGGCAAGAACCGCGATAATACAATTGTTTTACCCCCATGCTTTTGATAGAAGGCATGGGTTTTTAACAAGGCCGCCCGATCAAGAAACCGTATATTCTGTGAAAACACACGAGGACCAAGATAACGACCAATGGTGTAATTCACCGTATTACCAATAATTGCTGCCAGAATCAGCAACGCCGCCAGCAACACGGGATTTAACAGCTCAGAGGCACCAAAAGCGCCCGCAACAAAAAGCAAGGAATCCCCGGGTAAAAATGGCAAAACAACCAGTCCAGTCTCGCCAAAAATGATTAAAAACAAAATCACATAAATCCAGGTACCATATTCAGCAACCCAAATACCTAAAAACTTATCAATATGCAAAAACATGTCCAGGAATTCTGGCATCGTACCCTTCCCGTGTAACGGTAAAGCTAGAATTATAGTATCGAGTGAACCCATACCCTATTACGAAGTATTCATCTTATATGTCTACACCTCCCACAATTGCACCCTTACCTGATTTATTGGTCAGTCAGATTGCCGCTGGTGAAGTCATTGAGCGCCCGGCCTCGGTATTGAAAGAACTGCTTGAAAATGCCCTTGATGCCGGTGCCAGCCAGATTGACGTTCGCCTCGACGGGGGGGGTATTCGTCGCCTTGTGGTTACCGACAATGGCCAAGGCATTCCGGCCACCGAACTGCCCCTGGCGTTAACGCGACATGCGACCAGCAAAATTCACTCCTTGCACGATTTAGAAGCGGTCACCACCATGGGCTTTCGGGGTGAGGCCTTACCAGCCATTGCCTCTGTGGCTACCCTGACGCTAACCTCGCGCACGGCAAATGACCAACACGCTTGGTCTATCCATGGCGGTCATGGCGGCGAGGTAACCCCTGCAGCAGGGGAACCGGGAACCACGGTTGAAATCAAACAACTGTTTGATCGTGTCCCGGCCCGACGAAAATTTTTGCGCCGCGAAGCCACAGAATATGCCCACTGCCTGGAGATCCTCAATCGTGTTGCGCTCGCCGAGCCTGATACAGGGTTTAGCTTATTTCATAACAATAAACTTCAGCGTCAATGGAAGCCAAGCTCATGGGAGCAACGTATTCATGAGGTCTTGGGCGCGGAATTTTTCACACAAAGCCTTCCGATTTCTGCCACGCGACCATTAATCGCATTAACAGGAATCATTGGCAAACCAACCTTTGCACGCCCCCGCGCTGATAAACAATATGTTTATGTCAATGGCCGGTTTGTCCGTGATAGAACCATTGCTCATGCAGTCAAACAAGCGTATGCCGACGTGTTACACGGCGATAGGCAACCGGCTTACGTGTTATTCCTCGACATCGAGCCCAGCAAAGTGGATGTGAATGTTCATCCTGCCAAGCATGAAGTCCGGTTCCGAGATGGTGGCGCAGTCCATCATTTTGTATCCAGCACGGTAAAAGAACAGCTTGGACAACCCGCTGGTACTGCCTCCGGTGCACCCACTACCGCCCCGCAGTATGAAGCCACCTCGCCACGACCCGCACAACAAGCGTTTACCCTTAAAGACGCGCCTCAAGCACCCCTGTCTTCTTCGTGGAAAGATTTATACCAACCATTACCAACCCCGCACTCCGCGCCTGGCACCGAGGACGCCCAACCCGCCGGGGAATACCCTTTAGGCATGGCACTGGCACAATTACATGGCATCTACTTATTGGCACAAAATCAGAACGGCCTGGTGATCGTTGATATGCATGCCGCACATGAACGCATCGTTTACGAACAGTTAAAACAGGCGGCTGATCAAACAGCGGTTGCCCGCCAAGACCTCCTTGTTCCTGTTGTAGTGGAAGTATCTGAACAAGAGGTAGCACTGGTTACTGAACGCAGCGAAGCCCTTCAACAACTGGGCTTGGTGATCAGTGCTGTTGGGCCGGCAACATTGGCAATCCGAAGTGTTCCAGCACTGCTCGCCGATGGAAATATTGAAGCCCTTGTCCGTGATGTACTGCAAGACCTGCAAACCATGGAAAGTTCCGCCAAAGTTATCGAACAGCGCAATGAGCTATTCGCGACCATGGCCTGCCATGGTGCCATTCGTGCCAACCGTGCATTGAGTCACGCGGAAATGAATGCGCTATTACGAGACATGGAAGCTACCCCCCGGGCGGATCAATGCAACCACGGGCGACCAACGTGGCTGCAATGGGATATCGCGGCATTAGACCGCTTGTTCTGGCGGGGGCAGTAATGCCTGTGAAAGGTCCAATTTTATGCCTTGCCGGCCCAACGGCAGCCGGCAAAAGTGCGGCCACCAAAGCACTTGCCGCACACTGGCCCATTGAAGTAATCTCGGTAGACTCCGCCGCCATTTATCGTGGCATGGATATTGGCACTGCCAAGCCCAGCGCCGCAGAACAAGCAGCAATCCCCCACCACTTATTGGATATCCGTGACCCTGCCGAGGCATACTCAGTCGCCGAGTTCGTTAAGGATGCCACCGCCTTAATCGATCAAATTCAACAACGCCAACACCATCCCATTTTATGCGGTGGCACCATGATGTACTACAACGCATTGTTTAAAGGCTTGAGCCCCCTGCCACCCGCCGACCCTGCCCTACGTGCCACTCTCGATCAGCAAGCGGCACAAATAGGCTGGCCGGCCATGCACCAGAAACTGGCACAACAGGATCCTGTTACAGCAAAACGCTTGGCACCTAACGATAGCCAACGCATCCAACGCGCCCTGGAGGTCTTGATGGCCACCGGCAAACCCTTAAGCGCCTGGCTGGCAGAAACCCCACAAGCGATGTCTTCATCGCATCAGTTTATTACCCTTAGCCTCGAACCTTCGGTACGCGCCGAGCTTCATAGACGTATTGAAAAACGCTTTCACCAAATGATGGCAGCTGGCTTTTTAAGCGAAGTACAACAACTCTATGACCGGGGTGATTTGCACGTAAATTTACCTGCTATACGGTGCGTCGGTTACCGTCAGCTCTGGGAACACCTGGATGGGGCGTATGACGAAAAAACAGCCGTGGAAAGAGGCATTATTGCGACCCGCCAGCTCGCCAAGCGCCAACTCACCTGGTTACGTGGTAACCCGCAGCGGCACATTATTGATTGTTTGCACACCTCTGTGCCAAACCAAGTGGTCAATTTCTATGGCACGCTGTTAAAAACAGGCTAACGAATCTGCACGCGCATGTCATTCGATCCGGGTGCGTGCTCAACGACTTCACCAAGCTCCCACACGGTTTCTCCATGCGCCCGCAACGTTTGCGAGACAGCAGCGGCCTGATCCGGGGCAACCATCACCACCATGCCAATACCACAATTAAAGACGCGGGCCATTTCAGCATCGGCAATATTGCCTTGTTTTTGTATCCACTGAAACAGCGCTGGCTGCGTCCAGGCATCGCGCTGCAAGGTAGCGCCAAGGTGGTCGGGCAAAATACGAGGAATATTCTCTAGCAGGCCCCCGCCGGTAATATGGGCTAAGCCCAGGATAGCTTTTCCATGTTTTTTTAAGGCCGCCAGGATAGCTTTGACATAAATACGGGTTGGTGCCATGGCCAATTCTTGCAAACGCTGCCCGTTGATTTCGGTATCGCCCGTAGCATTGGCGCGCTCAATAACTTTACGCAATAGAGAATACCCATTGGCATGCGCACCACTTGAGGCAAGCCCTAAAATTACATTGCCGGCACAGATAGACTGCCCATCGATGAGATTGGATTTTTCAACGGCGCCCAGTGCAAAGCCGGCCAAATCATACTCGCCATCCGGATACATTCCCGGCATTTCTGCCGTTTCCCCACCAATAAGCGCACAGCCTGCAAGCTCGCAACCTTTGGCAATTCCGCCAACCACTGCCTCCGCGGTATCCAAAGAAAGTTTGCCACACGCAAAATAGTCGAGAAAAAATAGCGGCTCCGCTCCTTGGACTAAGATATCATTCACACTCATGGCGACCAGATCGATACCAATTGTATGGTGATGATCCCAGGCAAATGCCAAGCGCAGCTTGGTTCCCACACCATCAGTCCCCGAAACCAGTACAGGTTGTTTAAAATGGGCAGGCAACTCGAATAGGGCGCCAAACCCCCCTATACTTGCCATGACCCCATCACGCAAGGTTTTAGCGGCCAGTGGCCGGATTCGGTCCACAAGTGCCTCACCCGCGTCGATGTTGACCCCCGCATCGCGGTAGGTCATTGCAATATTTGAACTCTTTGTCATGAGAAAAGCCGTAAAAACTGACAGAATTATAGCGCATGAAACAGCAACTCATCTTAAACATTCTTGATCCTTCACCACAAACATTAGATAATTTTGTGTGGGGCAAGAACGCTGAAATCCTTACCGTCTTACAAGACCAGCCTCTTACAGGGCGGGCCATATATTTTTGGGGCCCCCCAGGCGTTGGCCGTACCCACCTGCTTAAAGCAGTGAGCCAGGGGCCTGAAAAAATCTATTTTGATGCGCACACCATTCATCCGCCACAACTCGCCTCACTTGCCACCGCCGAGCACTCGGAATATACCGCTATTGCCATTGATAATATCGAACAGCTAGACCCGGCGGGGCAGGCTGCGCTGTTTAGCTTGTACAATCGATGGCGCCAGGAAGCCAGTGGCGCCCAAGCGTTTGCGCTTTATTTGTCGGGCTCCCATGCCCCTCGCGCCATGCCCATACGCGAAGATTTGCGCACCCGGCTGGGCTGGGATCTTAGCTTTCGACTTGAGCACCTGTCAGATCCCGAAAAGGCACAAGCGTTACAGCAATGGGCCAGCAGTAAAAGCATTCATTTAGCCTCGAGCATTGTGAACTGGCTGTTGGTGCATCATAGTCGCGATATGCGCCAACTCAGAACGCTTATCGATGCGCTCGATTATTATTCACTACAAGAAAAACGGCCAATCACCTTGCCGTTACTCAAGGAATGGCTGACCAAACACTCTCTTTCCTGAATTTATGAACAATAACGCAATGAAATGTCTCGCCCTATTTGATTTGGACCACACGCTGTTACCGCTAGATAGTGATTACCACTGGGCCCAATATTTGGCGAAAGCCGGCCATGTTGGCGACCCTGAGGCAGCCCTACAACGCAATCAAGCGTTAATGGATAAATATAATGCGGGTACGCTCACCGCACAAGAAACTTACGATTTTATGCTGGGCCTGCTAACACACGGCGATGAAGACACGCTTAAGCGCTGGCACGCGGACTATATGGAATCCATTGTTTTGCCCGCCATTCATCGCCCTGCAGTAGAACTGCTACAAAAACATCGTGACCAAGGCGACCTTTGTGTCATTGTGACCGCTACCAATGAGTTTGTTACCCGCCCAATCGCCGACGCTTTTGGCATCGAACATCTCATCGCCACGCTGGCTGAGAAAAAGGGTAATCGTTACACTGGCAACATCAAGGGCATACCCTCTTACCAAGAAGGCAAGGTCCATCGGGTGCAGGCGTGGTTAGCGGATAGGAACGAATCATGGGAGGATTACCATAAAATTTGGTTTTATAGTGACTCCATGAACGACCTGCCCCTGATGGAAGCAGTCTCCCATCCGGTGGCCACCAACCCCAGTCCTGCTTTACGCCAGCTTGCTCACGAACGCGGGTGGCCCATTATCGATCTATTCGAACACTTGCTCGACAACAAATCATAAAACCTTATGGTAACGAAAAAATTCAAACGCCTGGTTCAACGCTTTTTCGCTGCTGACCAGGTGCCAGCTGCGCCCAGGCGCTATACGCGAGACGAGCATAATATCAACCAACGATTTGTCTCCAGACACGCGATTAAAGTCTGCCAGGTATTACAAGACCACGGTTACGATGCATTCATTGTAGGGGGCGCCGTGCGCGATCTGCTGGCGGGCTTCAAACCCAAAGATTTCGATGTGGCCACCAGCGCAACACCGGAACAAATTCGCCCGCTATTTCGACGTGCCCGCATTATTGGACGCCGTTTTCGCTTAGTCCATGTGGTGTTTGGGCGCGAAATCATTGAAACCTCTACATTTAGAGGTGGCGGCAAAAACATTCGCCATACCGATCGTCATGGTCGCATCCTCCGCGACAACGAGTTTGGTTCTCAGGAAGAAGATGCGCTACGCCGTGATTTCACCTTAAATGCCCTGTATTATGACCCCTTGGATGAGGTGATCATTGATTACCACAACGGGGTGGAAGATCTGAAAAACGGCGTGGTACGCATCATCGGTGATCCGGAAGTTCGCTACCGCGAGGATCCGGTACGTATGATGCGCGCGCTACGTTTCGTCGCCAAACTTGACGCGACCCTGGAAGAAAGTACGCAGGCACCCATCCAAACGTTGGCGCCCCTGCTCGCCCATGTTCCCAGTTCACGTTTAATTGACGAGCTCATCAAGCTATTGACCTGTGGCAATGCCATGGCCTGCTTGCATGCATTAGTGGACGCCGAGCTCGACCGGCCGGTCTTACCGTTATTACGAGAGGTTTGGGAAATCGATGGGGGCGAAGCTTTTGTGGCCCTGGCACTGGCACGCACAGATGCCCGCGTACGTGCCAACCAAGGCAATAGCCCCGGGTTTTTACTGGCCGCACTGCTATGGCCATTGCTGCGACAACAGTGGAAAGCCATTGTTGACAAAGGCCAGCATTCCGTTCCGGCGCTACACGAGGCAGCTGATGATATTATTGGGCGCCATGGCGATGTATTACCCATCCAAAAACGCCTTCAAGCAGATATGCGCGACATCTGGTTTATGCAGCCCCGCTTTAATCGGCGATCCCCCAAAGCCATTCGCAAAATGCTTGCACAACCCCGCTTCAGAGCCGCGGTCGATTTCCTGCAATTACGGGCGGAATCCAAGGAGGTAGATAGCGTGCATGCACAGTGGTGGATGGATTTGGCCAATGCTAAGGAGCCGGCGCGCCAAACCATGCTTGCAGAGCTGCGAGGCTCCACCCGGAGCACGCGCAACAGACGTCGCCGCAGACGATCCAAGCCAAGATCCTCATGACACACATCGCCTACATTGGTCTTGGGGCAAACCTGGGAGATCGCCAACGTACCTTGCGTGATGCAATCGACGCCATTAACGCCCTGGACAATACCCGCGTGACACGAATCTCCCCGTTTTATCGTAGCGCCCCCATTGACGCGGGGGGACCAGACTATATTAACGCGGTCATTCAAGTCACTACTACAACCGCCCCTGAACCCCTGTTAAAGCAACTACAAGCCATAGAGCATCAACATGGACGGCAACGTCCCTATAAAAATGCACCACGTACGCTGGATCTAGATATCTTGCTCGTGGATGATTTGCGGTATGACACGCCGGTTTTAACACTGCCCCACCCACGCATGCATGAACGCGCATTTGTGTTGCGCCCACTGGCAGATATTTTTCCTACCTGCCAGTTGGACCAAGGGAGTATTCAGACGTTAATTCGTCGGTGCGACGACCAAGCGATTGAGCGCCTCAAACCCTAGGTGTAGCGAAACTGAAGCTCGGCCTCATGCGCCATTGTTCCCTCTTGCTCCACCCACAGCTTGGCCGTACCCGTGCGAGTATCCGCGCTCGTGGTCTCCGCATCGCTATCTGCGGCCGCTTCCGTTACCAAATGCCCAGCTACTGTAAATGGCTTGGGAGAGATGAGCGGACGCAAACTGCGGTAGCTTAGGCTAACCGGCACCGTGCCCGGATTGTTCTTCATAAACTCCCGGTACATCAGTAAGGTGGCCAAAGAACCATGCACCACCAAGCCATCATAGCCTTCCACTTGCGTTGCATATTCCTGGTCGTAATGGATTCTATGGGCGTTAAATCCAACAGCGGAATAACGGAATAACATGGTAGAGCTAGGCTCAACCTCGCACGACCAGGTAGCTTCGGGCGGTGTTTGCCATGACTGCCGCGACTGAAATGGACCAGGCATGCGGTACACAATGTCACGCTCTTCCCGTATGCAGGCCACAAAGTCCTGCACATACTCGTGCTGAACCGTTACAAACATTAAATCACCGCTTTGGCCCTTTTTATGCGTAATTTCCTGTAGGGTGGATTTACGCTCAGCCGGCTTACCAACCAGCAACGGGTGAATAAACTCGATTCGCCCCCCTACCCACATTCGGCTGCGACCTTGCGCGGGGGGTAAAAATCCACCAAATTCGGGATAACCATCTGGCCCCAATTCTTGCGTGGGCCGCGGAATCGCGAATAACGCCCAATGCCAGAGACGCGGCAAAACATCCCCCGCATCCGGGGGAGTGCTATCGAGGGTGACGGCAAGTTTCTGAACCAGGTTTACCGTCAAATTATCTTCACAGGACTCTGTATTTCCAACCCATTCCTGTAAATCTTGCTCGGACATTCTAGGTTGATCTTGATCCGTCATTCGTGACAACTCCTTAAGCCTTTCATCATACAGTCATGCTCATGCTGATAATACGCATTATTTCTGTAAATCGCCATCCCCTTGGTATTGTGAGGCATTTATTTACCCTTCCACACGGGAGCGCGCTTTTCCGCGAAAGCTGTGGCACCTTCCTTGGCATCTTCAGAGGTAAAAATATGGGCCACTCTGGGGCGCTGCAAATCAAACATGTCCTCGGGACGCCAATTACGCGACTCAATAATAATCTGCTTTGCCGTCTGAACTGCCAACGGCCCATTGGCAGCAATTGTTTGGGCAAGCGCTACCGCTGCATCCAATGCCATACCCGGTTCTACCAACTGGTTTACCAGGCCATAATGGGCAAACTGGCTTGCCGGTATCATCTCCCCCGTTAGTACCGCTTGCATGGCGATATGATAAGGTATTCGGGCAGGCAGCCTGACCATACCACCCGATCCGGGGACCAGGCCACGCTTCACTTCGGGCAAGCCGAACGTTGCGTTATTGGCGGCTACCAGCAAGTCGCACGCCAGTGCGATTTCACAACCGCCGGCCAACGCATAGCCCTCGATAGCGGCAATGATGGGCTTACGCGGCGGGCGCTCACAAATCCCTGCAAACCCCCTATCTGCCGCATAAGGGCGCTGACCACCTTTTGCAAAAGCTTTTAAATCCATTCCGGATGAGAAAGTATTTTCAGCACCCGTTAAAATGCCAACCACAACATCTGAATTGGCGTCTAAGGCATCCAGTGCCGCCGCTAATTGTTGTGCGGCCTCATAATCGACAGCGTTTCGTGCATGAGGCCGATTGATAGTAATTATCATGACCTTATCCTGCACCTTTGTTAACACTGAGTCTGACATCATTACACTCCTTATACCCTACGTTAAAATCAATTGATTTTATCTAATATTTTTTTGGTCTTACCCCATGCCCACTTTTCAACAAATCATTTTGGCCTTACAACAGTACTGGGATCAACACGGTTGCGCCTTGCTGCAGCCCTACGATATGGAAGTCGGAGCGGGTACCTCCCATACGGCAACCTTTTTACGAGCCATTGGGCCAGAGCCCTGGCGCGCCGCTTATGTGCAACCCTCGCGCCGACCAGCAGATGGGCGCTACGGCGATAACCCCAATAGGTTACAACACTACTACCAATATCAAGTGGTCCTTAAGCCAGCCCCCAGAAATATTATTGACCTATTTCTTGAATCTTTAAAAGTACTTGGCATTAACCCCAAAGAACACGACATACGCTTTGTGGAAGATGACTGGGAAAATCCAACGCTGGGGGCCTGGGGACTGGGTTGGGAAGTCTGGCTTAACGGCATGGAAATTACCCAATTCACCTACTTCCAACAAGTGGGCGGCCTGGACTGCAATCCGGCCATGGGTGAAATTACCTATGGTTTAGAACGTCTGGCCATGTATCTTCAAAAGGTCGAAAGCGTTTACGACGTCATATGGACGACGACGCCCGATGGGAACACCTTATACTATGGCGATGTGTTTCACCAAAATGAAGTCGAGCAGTCTACCTATAATTTCGAGCTCGCCCCCATTGATGTCTTATTCCGACATTTTGATGATTTTGAGGCGCTGGCACAGGACCTGGTTGCCAAGCCGCTTCCCTTGCCAGCCTATGAGGCTGCCCTTAAAGCCGCCCACACGTTCAACTTGCTCGATGCCCGCAATGCGATCAGCGTAACGGAACGGGCTGCTTATATTGGGCGTATTCGCAATCTGTCTCGTGCCATCGCCCAGGCGTACTATGCCTCTCGTGAAGCGCTAGGCTTTCCCATGCTAAAGAAATCTAACCAACAGGCTGCCTAATGTCTCAAAACTCCCCCGCTACAGACGCTCAACCATTGCTCGTAGAACTGCTCACCGAAGAGCTCCCGCCTAAGGCGTTACCCAAGCTCAGCACAGCTTTTGCATCACATATTCACACAACGCTCGCCTCCCTGAATCTGCTTGATACAAATGCCACCGCTACTGAATATGCAACCCCCCGGCGCTTGGCGGTTAGCTTCAGTGCCGTTCGGGCGCAAGCACCCGAGCAGCAGTTTACCGAGCGCCTGATGCCAAAAAAAGTTGGCCTAACTGATGATGGGCAAATGAGTGCGCCCCTACAAAAACGGTTGCACGCCAAAGGGCTGGATCATCTAACGCTACAAGACTTAACCATTGCCTCAGATGGGAAACAGGACTTCTTTTATTACCAGGGCGTCACACCAGGCGTGCGCCTTGCCGACGGACTTCAACAAGCCCTTGACGATGCAATTACCCATTTGCCCATCCCAAAAGTCATGCGCTATCAATTAAGCAATGGCGAAAGCGTGCGCTTTGTGCGTCCTGCCCATGGCCTACTGGCGCTATGGGGCGATGACGTTGTCAATGTGCAAGCACTGGGCATGGTTGCGGATCGTCAAACAGCGGGCCATCGTTTTTTGGGACAGGCGCAATTCCGCTTACCACATGCGAACGACTATGAAACCTTGTTAAAGTCACAAGGCCAGGTGATTGCCTCCTTTACGGAACGAAAACAACGCATTGCCGGGCAGCTGGAGGAAGCCGCTGAAAAACTAAACGCCATAATTGGAGACAGCCCCGAAGCTGCCCAATTACTCGATGAGGTTACTGCCTTAGTAGAATACCCGCAGGTTTATGTGGGGGAGTTTGATCAAGAATTTCTGGAAATCCCCGCGGAGTGCTTGATTTTGACCATGCGGCTTAATCAAAAGTACTTTCCACTGTTTGATCGCAAGACGCACGCCCTCACGAATAAGTTTTTAATCGTGAGCAATATGCAATGTGAGGATCCAAGCAATATTATCGAAGGGAATGAACGTGTGATTCGCCCTCGCTTGGCAGATGCAAAGTTTTTCTTTGATACGGATACCAAAATCCGCTTGGAAGAACGCGTTTCAGCGCTTAAAAACAGTACATACCATCATGCGCTTGGCTCTCAATATGATCGCATGCGCCGGGTGCAAGGCATCGCCACATGGCTCGCTCAACAACTTGGTGCGGACGAGGATCTGGCCCGCCGTGCCGCACGGCTTGCAAAAGCAGACCTTAATTCCAGCATGGTGGGTGAGTTTCCTGAGCTCCAAGGCATTATGGGGGCGCACTATGCCCAACATGATGGGGAGCCGCAAGCCGTCGTCACCGCCCTTGCCCAACAGTACCAGCTACGCATTCATGAACCTGTCACCGACGACACCTTGGTTGCCACGATCTTATTTATTGCCGAGCGTGTTGAAACCCTTGTTGGAATCTGGGGCATCGGCCTAAAGCCCACCGGAGAACGGGATCCATTTGCGTTGCGACGGGCGGCCTTGGGGATTATTAGCGCTTATGAACAATTGACGGCTGGAAACTTTCTTGACACTGCTGATTCACGCGCATTAAGCGTAACGGCGTTACTCCAAACCTCTTTTCAACAGTTTACGCAAGCCCAGCTGGCTGCTGACACCGTAGAAGACACACACGCCTATATTGTTGAGCGCTATCGCCACCTGTTGTCCGAGACTATCGATAAACGTGTGGTGGATGCAGTGCTCGCGATCCACCCTCCCCTACACCAAGTACGCGCCCGTATCGAGGCCTGTAAGGCCTTCTTACAACAGCATGAGGCGGACAGCCTTGCCGAAGCTAATAAGCGGCTTAGCAATATGCTACGCAAGTCGGAGCATGTGGACACAACGATACAAACCCACTTATTGCAGGACGATGCCGAAATTGCGCTGGCAAATGAAATTGCGCGATTACAACCATTGGCGGACCAGGCCCTACAGGCCGGTCAGTTTAGCGACAACTTACGCCTACTGGCAGACGCTAAGCCCGCGGTTGATCGTTTCTTCGATAATGTAATGATCATGGTCGACGACCAGGCCCTTAGAAATAACCGGCTCGCATTGCTGGCTCAATTACATGATTTAATGAATCAAGTTGCCGATATCTCGCGGTTAGCATCGTGAAGTTAATTATTTTGGATAGAGATGGCGTCATTAATTACGACAGTGACGCCTACATCAAACACCCCGATGAATGGGTAGCATTGCCAGGAAGCCTGGAGGCCATTGGCCGTTTAACCCGCGATGGCTGGCGAGTTGTTGTTGCCACCAACCAATCTGGTGTGGGACGCCAACTCTTCGACATGCAAACCCTGAATCAAATCCATAGTAAATTCCGCCAGCAGGTTATTCGTCACGGCGGCCGGATTGATGCCATCTTTGTTTGCCCACACCACCCCGATGAAGCATGTGATTGTCGTAAACCACGCCCCGGCCTCTTTCAGCAAATTGCAAGCCGTTTTGACATCAATCTGGACCAAACGATCGCCGTCGGAGACTCTTTGCGAGATCTGCAAGCGGGCGCCAGTGTAGGCTGTCAGCCTTGGCTGGTACGCACCGGGAATGGTACGCACACGCAAAACGACCCAGCACTGCCTAAAAACACCTATATCAGTGATAATCTAGAATCTGTTGTTAATAAACTCCTGGGTAACTAAACACGCCATGCGCCACCTTCGGGCATTCGCCTATCAAGTTTTTCTTATTATTACCGTCATCCCGTATGCAATCGCTTGCTTAATTTGGGCACCACTGCCATTGAAATGGCGCTATCGGTTAACGGTGGGCTGGCCGTGGTTGGCACTATGGGGAGCACGCTACATTCTTGGAATACGATGGACGGTTCAAGGGTGGGAAAACCTGCCTGACGGGCCTGTCATACTCCTGTCCAAACATCAATCTGCCTGGGAAACCCTGTTTTTTCCTGCCATGATGCCACGCCAAGTCTGCTTTGTGTATAAAAAAGAGCTGCATAGAATCCCATTTTTCGGTTGGGGCTTAGCCTTGTTACGCATGATCCCCATTGATCGCTCGCGCGGCAAAGACGCATTCCAGCAGGTTGTCACCATTGGTCAAAAACGCCTACAAGAAGGGCGTTGGCCGTTATTGTTCCCTGAGGGTACCCGTATCGCCCCAGGTCAACAAGGCCGCTACAGGCCTGGTGGCGCGCGCTTGGCCGTACGCACCAACACCCCCGTAGTGCCCATCGCGCACAATGCCGGGGAACGATGGCCACGGCGCGCATGGTTAAAGCAACCCGGAACCGTTACAGTCTCTATTGGGGCACCAATCGACCCCCAAGGGCTTACCGTAAGTGCCCTTAACCACAAAGTAGAACACTGGATTGAGAGTGAAATGCGACGCCTGAACCCGGAGCGCTACCCCACGTCATGAGAGATGCCACGATGATGCCAGCGTCCGAATCCTACAAAATCACTTTACAATCCCAGACAGTTACATTCGAATTACGTCGCAGCAATCGACGCTCGATCGGGTTTCGCATTAACAGCAATGGCTTGCAAATCACGGCACCTCACACCATGTCACTGGCCCAGATAAAACAGGCAGTTACGGAAAAATCCCCGTGGATATTACGCCACCTATCTCGGCAGCAACAACGCAATGTTGCACAAAAACAAGCGTGGCAGCAATGGGAAACCCATGGGCAACTGCCTTACCTGGGCGTAAACATTCAAGTAATCGCCCAACCTGCACGCACAAGCCCCCAGTTTCTCGGACAACTCTTCGCCCCGACACCTGGCGACACCTTGATGATCCCCTGCGAACAAGAGGCCCCCTTGGCCACTCGCACCTCGCTGGTAGAGGCGTGGCTGAAAGCCCAAGCCCGCGTATGGTTTGATCAACGACTTCATGTTTTTCTGCAACGCAGCGGCAGCAACTTGCATAGCTGGCGTCTGTCCAATGCGAAAACCCGCTGGGGCTCCTGCAGCAGCAAAAAACGCGTAAACCTTAATTGGCGCCTGATACACTTTGAACGTATTGTGATTGATTATGTCATTGCTCATGAGGTTGCGCACCTTAGGTTCATGCATCATGGGCCCAAGTTTTGGGAGCATTTACAACATCTAATGCCTGACTTCTCCCTCGGTCAAACGATCCTGAAAGATCATCAACCCGGTGAAATGCCGGCATTACTACCACTATCACCCGCTTAGGAGATAATTTTCATGCGTATACTACACACCATGATTAGAGTTGGCGATCTGGAAAAATCACTCGCCTTTTATACCAATATCTTGGGCATGCACCTATTACGTCGCCAAGATTACCCCGACGGTCGCTTCACACTTGCGTTTGTTGGCTATCAAGATGAGGATGAAGGCGCGGTAATCGAGCTTACGTATAACTGGGACACGGATCAGTACGATCTCGGTGATGGCTATGGCCATATTGCCATTGAAGTTGAAAATGCGTATACCACCTGTGAAGCCATCCGCGCTAAGGGCGGGAATGTTGTACGTGAAGCGGGCCCCATGAAGCATGGCACCACCGTTATCGCATTTGTTGAAGATCCCGATGGCTACAAGATTGAGCTTATCCAGCGTAAGGGACGCGTCGACTAAGCTCCTATGCTTAATCGCCTGTGGCTGGCATTCTTTCTCGTTGCGGCAGCAGCATCCCTGGTTCAATGGCTCGCCATAGGGGATGCTGACGTTTATGCACGGCTCGTTGCGAGCCTGTTTGACATGGCAGAACTTTCTGTCAGTGTCATGCTGCTACTGTTTGGCACCCTCACCCTATGGTTAGGTTTCTTGCGTATTGCCGAGGCCGCGGGATTAATTGAATGGTTGGGGCGCTTGCTTGCGCCCCTGTTCCGGCGTTTGATGCCAGAAATTCCCACGGGCCACCCGGCGCTTGGGTTGATTACCTTAAACTTTGCCGCTAACGGCTTGGGGCTCGATAACGCGGCAACCCCGATTGGCTTACGCGCCATGCGGGAACTACAAAGCCTCAATCCATACACGGATACCGCCAGCAATGCACAGATATTATTTCTCGTCTTAAACTCATCGTCTTTAACGTTATTGCCGGTAACGATTTTCATGTACCGGGCACAGCAAGGGGCCAGTGATCCAACACTGGTCTTTCTTCCCATTTTGCTGGCCACAACGGCATCCTCGCTTGCAGGCTTGCTCGCCGTGGCTTTCATGCAGCGATTAAAACTTAATGATCGTGTTGTACTTGCCTGGCTTGCCAGCATCCTTGTCCTACTGGGAAGCTTTATGGCATTTCTGGCCAGCTTGAGTGCCCACGCCATTGCAGAGCTGTCTTCCGTGCTGGGAAATCTTACATTATTTGCCATTATTATTGCATTTTTGGTTGCGGGCGCCATCAAGCGTGTCCCAATCTACGATGCGTTTATCGAGGGTGCAAAAGACGGTTTTGCGGTTTCCCGTGACCTGCTCCCCTATTTGGTTGCCATGCTTTGCGCTATTGGTGTTTTGCGCGCCTCAGGCGCGTTAGACATGGCGCTTACCATCATTCGCTACGGCGTTGACATGGTGGGGCTTGATACGCGGTTTGTAGACGCGTTGCCCACCGCATTGGCGAAGCCATTTTCCGGTAGCGCCGCCCGCGCACTACTTATAGAAACCATGCAAAATTATGGCGCCGACAGCTTTCCTGCGTTATTGGCGGCAACGGTCCAGGGCAGCACGGAAACCACCTTCTATGTCTTGGCGGTTTATTTTGGGGCGGTAGGAATACGGCGTGCCCGTCATGCGGTGGGATGTGCCCTTATCGCTGACGTTGCCGGTATTGTTGCTGCGATTTTGGTGTGTTACTGGTTTTTTGGTTGAAGCAGGCCTTTTTCTAGCAACTGATCCGCCAGGCCGATATATTGCGCAACGCTAACGTCCTGTGGCCGGGCAGTTTCCGACAATTCCAGAGCTTCCCAATCGATCGCGGTGCGCCAGTCCTGCAGGCTCTTGCGCAGCATCTTGCGACGTTGACCAAAACAGCGGGTTACCAAGGCTGCAAACGCGGCATCGCATTGTGCACGCGGCCGCTGTGCCGGCAACGGGATCATGCGGACCACCGATGACATCACCTGGGGGGGTGGCGTAAACGCATCGGGCGTGACATCAAACAACGATTCCATGTAATAACGGTACTGCAACATCACGGAAAGGCGACTGTACTGCGGACTACCGCACGGCGCTGTCATGCGATCAACCACCTCTTTTTGCATCATAAAATGCTGATCTACAACCCGATCCGCAATGACGGCGAGGTGAAAGAGCAAGGGCGTCGAAATGTTATACGGGAGATTCGCCACAATCCGTAACGCAGCTCCCAAGGGGACAAAGTCTACCTTCAAGACATCATGAGACAGTATTGTCAGTACGTCGGGGGAATACTGTGCCCGCAGTTGCGCCACCAAATCCCGGTCGATCTCAACAACTGTGAGGTGTTTTAGCTGTTGCAATAATGGCTGCGTCAACGCCCCCGAGCCAGGACCAATCTCTATCATGTTGTCATTGGGCTGGGGACGTATTGCACGCACAATCTGCTCAACCACCCCCAAGTCCTGGAGGAAGTGTTGGCCAAACCGTTTGCGACTTCCCTGAGGATTTGACATTAGCGGTTTTTACTACTGGCTTCCGGGTCAATACGGTTGTCGATGTATGCCTGCCCTTCCAACTGATTTAACCAGTCCTCCAGGGCGGGCTCTACCCGTCTTTCAAATAGAATTTGCCGCGCCTGCATGCGCCGGTACTCATCCTCCATATCTTTGGTACGACGCTCAAGCACCTGTATGAGATGCCAGCCAAAGCTCGACTTTACAGGTTGGCTAACGTCACCAGGTTGCAACGCATCCATTGCGCGCTCAAACGCGGGGACGGTTTCCCCCGGAGACAACCAGCCAAGATCGCCCCCCTGGGGCGCTGTGCCATCTTCCGAGTTACGTCGGGCCAGCGTTTCGAAATCCTCGCCCTGTTGAATACGCTCACGCAAGAGCGACAAGCGCTCTTGTGCCTGTTCATCCGACATGACCTGCGACGTTTTAATCAGGATATGGCGGGCATGTGTCTGCTCGACTTCGGTCGAACCAACAACATCGGGAAAGGCCACCTGAGACTCGAATGATTGATCAACAGCGGCTGGCTGTGGTGCAGGTGCCGCCGGCGCTGCTTGCTCAGCGGCTGGCGCAGGTGCACCCGTATCTAGCACAACCACTTGCAAGATATGAAACCCATTCCCACTTTCAAAAATATTGGAAATGTCACCCTCAGACAACCCTTGCGTGGCTTCGATAAATAAATCGGGCCAACCATCCATGGGCCGTACCCCCATATCTCCGCCATCCAAGGCTTCTGGTCCATCTGACTCGGCGGCTGCCACACCAGAAAAATTCTCCCCTTGCTTAACGCGGCGATGGATGTCTTCTGCCTGTTGTCGCAAAGACTGTTTTTCTGAGGCAGAGGCCCCTTCAGGTACGGCAATAAGAATATGGGCTAACCCCATCGCTTGAGGCGTGGCGGGTGGTGCGGACTGTGTGGGCGGCGCCTCGGCCTCCGCCATAGGCTCTGCTGCCGGTTGCGCTTGTAATGGTTGCCAACCGCGCTGCCCCTCAGAGCGCAAAAATGCATCAATCTCGGCCTCGCTGATATCAATCGTGACATCGATCACTTGTTGGCGCAGCTTCTCTAAACGAATATCGCGACGTAAATCCTCCAAATACAAGCGCCATACCAAACCGGATTCCTCAACCGATCTTCGCAATTGATCGCGGGGAATGTTGTTACGCTCGGCAATTGTTGAGAGCGCATGTTCCACATCCTCATCGGTCACTTCGATTTCTAGCTCATCTGCCTCCTGACGCTCGAGCTCGCGAGAGATCATGCGTTGTAACACTTGCCTTTGAAGCACGTCGGCATCTGGCACAGGGATGTCCTGGAACTGCAGCTGTTGCCGCATTGCATCCACCTCGCTCGCCAGCTGTTGCAGGGTGATCACATTTTTATTCACCACAGCAGCAATCCCATCGACGGCCTGGCCTGATTGCCGCTCCGTATCCTCCGGGACGGAAGCTTCGCCTTGTAAATTCCGCAGGGAAACCGAATTATCGTTCGATTGGGCATAAACCCCACCCGGTACAGCGCTGATAAACAACGCTAATCCCAAGGCATAAAACGGTTTTATCGGGGTTTTTATCCTATGCATTATTCATACCTCTCGAAGGTCGTTAATTCAGAGGGTGTTGTTGTCACTTTTTCATAGCCCACAATATGATCCTTAAGCAAGCCCATCGCATCTGTTCCTAACGATCCCAAACCCGTTAACTCGAGCTGAAAGAAAAATGCCGTGTTAACGTCGCGACGCGATACAGCGTAACGCTGTAACACTGCACGGGCGGCCCAACAACAATCTCCTTTATACTCAACGCCAACAATAGATTGCGTGGAACGGCTTTCGCTAAAGGAGTAATCGTATCGACCTAACCCATACCAGTTGGATGAAAACGGCCATTGCGCACTAATAGAAATTCGCTCCCGGCGTTTACTGGGATCTGGTTCGTTATGATACATCAATGCGTTTAAATCCCGGTCGTAGCGATAAGTCGCTGATACCGTGGCAAGCCGCTTTGGTTCCCATTTAATGCCTGCTGCCATCCGATTGCGTTGACGAGAGTCGGGATTAAACTGCGCATCAAAACTGACACGGAATTTGTCGGTTAAAGCCGCCTGGGCCCCAACCAAATAATCTGACTTGCGATCCGTGCGTCGATTATGCCGGGTATTTAATGTTACCCGCTGATCATCAAAATAAATTCTCTGGGCGGCCGTTAAACTTAAGCGCTCAAAGCCTGAATCGGCATCCATCCAGCGTGACGTCAAGCCTACCGTCAACTGGTTAGCATTGGCAATTCTGTCCCACCCCCCACTGAAAATGTTTTCATCAAACGCTTGGGCGATGTTAAAGGTCGCCAGGCTAGTATCGTAAACGGGCAAATTGGACTGATCGCGGTAAGGCACGCGTAAATAATAGAGCCTGGGCTCCAACGTTTGCACGGCATCATTCCCAAACAAACGCGTGGGACGTTCAAATGTCATGCCCGCATCCAGAGACATGATCGGCAGTACCCGTGACTGGCTTTTAGGCCCATCCTGGTAACGGTTCTTGCCAGGATCCCAAGCCGCTCCCGGCGGACCAAAACCATTCCAGCGGGTATTGTAATGGGATAAATGCAACCCTACTTTAGGCGTAATATACCAACCGGGACGTATGATGGGATAGCGTATGGTGTTGTAAGAGCTATAACGCGTTCCATCAAACGACTGGTAAGGCGCTAAATTGGTTCTTGAAAAGAAGTCTGAATACGCGTGGGTGCCATAGATGAAGCGCGGCATGGAAAAACGCGTGATCGTATTTTTTGAGATGACATCAAAGCCTCCCCAGTTATAACGTCCAGCGTTAATACTAAGCTCGGGCAACTTGTCAAAAGCGGGCCGTCGATACCGAGAGGTTCGATCTTGTAGGGTCTGATACTTGGTTGCCGACAAACGGGCACTTACATAAGGGCTAGCCTGCCAATCCAGGGTAGCATGGCTACGCAGATGGTGTTGGACCGAATCGGTCAGCCCCAGACTGGAAAAATCCCGAAAATAATCGCCATCGGATACACGATTAAATCGGAACGATGCATTTAGCTGGCTACCTAAACGGTGGCTATGTTGCCAGTCGATAAGCCAGCGCTTTTGCCCCAGCTGCCGGTCTTTCGCTAAATAAGCGCCGTTCAGTATCCCGAAATGATTGCGTCCCAAATAGCGAAACTCTCCGCCCAACTGCAAACCGCGCTTGCTTAAATAGCGGGGAGTTAACGTCGCATCATAGTTAGGGGCTAGGTTCAAATAATATGGCACGGCTAAATCAAGCCCGCTTTTACTGGAAATGCCAACCGTGGGTAACAAGAAACCAGATTTCCGTTCTTCCTTGATTGGAAACGACAACCACGGTGAATACAAAATAGGCACTTCTTTGAAACGCAGCACACCATGTCGTGCAATGCCCTGATTCTTATCGAAATCCAGCGCAACATCGGGTGAGGATATGTACCAGGCACGATCGGGGCACGGGCAGCCGCTATATTCCAAGTCGGTTAAGCGCATTTGGCTGGAATCGATAATATCAATATGATTGGCGGTGCCGCCACCACCGCCTTCTCCCAGCCAAAATGAGGGATACGACGCCTCCCCGGAGCGGCTATCCAGGTTATAGCTAAAGGACGGGGCATGGATAATACTTGCCTCACGCATGAGCACCCCATTTCCGGACACGTTAACCTCGCCGGTGTCTGGCATATAGTCGATATCATCCCCTTTTGCGACAGCATCCAAGCGCCGCACCTCCGCTGCCCCCCGCAGTCGGACCTTACCATCGGGTTCAGTATCCATGCGATCGGCTGCAATAAATGCCCCCATGTCCTGATCCTGCACCTTATCATGCAAGCGCAACGAGGGCGCTGCTTGAAAATGTTGGATTCCGGAAAGAGGCTTCTTTTGAATGGAAGTCTGGGCAACGGCAGCGGAACCACTGCACAGTGCTACCCATATTATTCTGCTTGCCCAGCGCACCAATGTCCTGTTCCTAAAAAAATGGTTTCCGCGATGTCATCAACCCGGTATTATAAAGAAGCCCACCCCAGAGTGGGGGAAACCAACACGATTCATCCTCAAAACTTTCCTTTTCCACCGCATGACAACAACCGCATCTATTATTGACGATAAACGCTACAACATGCTAATTGACTGGTTATCGCACCACGCTGATAAGCACCATTTAAAGCTTGATGCCATCAGTCGCGCATCCACCGATGCCAGTTTTCGGCGCTATTTCCGGCTACAAACGACAACAGGCAACACAATCATTGCCATGGATGCCCCACCCGAGCAAGAAAACAGCGCCCCCTTTGTTCACGTAACAAACTTGTTAAATGCCAATGGCTTACGCGTGCCCATTTTATTTGAACAAGACTTGTCCCAAGGCTTCTTATTGATAGAAGATCTTGGCACCCAAACGTACTACCATGCCATCCAACAGGGGCTAAGCAATGAGCAGCTTCAGGAATTATACCGGGCTGCCATTCAAACCCTCGTAAAAATGCAACAGACAGCGGTCGCAGGCCTTCCCGTTTACGATAAGAAACGGCTGCTTGACGAATTAACCCTGTTCGAACAGTGGTATGTCATACGGCATAAAAAACAGCAGCTTAATGATGAAGAGCGCCAGCAACTCCAATCCTTATTCAAACAGTTGGTGAACCACAATGTGCAGGCGGCCAATGTGTTTGTTCATCGTGACTACCACTCTCCGAACCTTATTATTGCGGACACCAATGGTTTACAACACGCCCCCGGGGTGATTGATTATCAAGATGCCTTGGTAGGCCCCATCACCTATGACATCGCTTCACTCGTGATGGATGCCAGAACCACGTGGGACGAAGCACAACAATTAGATTGGGCCATTCGCTATTGGGAGGCTGCCAGGGCCGCGAATCTCCCCGTACCGGAAGATTTTGCCGAGTTTCACCAAGCTTATGAATGGATGAGCTTGCAACGCAATTTACGGGTGCTAGGAGTTTTCTCCCGGTTGTCGTATCGCGATAATAAGCACCAATATCTTGACCACCTACCCCGCGTAAATGCCTACATCCGCCAAGTTGCCCGGCGTTATCAGCCGTTTGGCCCCTTATTGCGGATACTTAATCGGCTCGATAACATCACGGTATCGACAGGATATACGTTCTAATGAAAGCAATGATTCTTGCCGCAGGCCGCGGCAAACGTATGCGCCCCTTAACCGATACCCTGCCCAAGCCGTTGCTAGAGGTTGGGGGCAAGCCCCTCATTGTCTGGCATATTGAAAAGCTGGTAGACGCCGGTATTACCCAAATCATCATCAACCATGCATGGCAGGGCCATCTCATTGAGCAAGCCCTGGGCTGTGGCAACACCTGGGGGGCCTCTTTACATTATTCCGCCGAGCCCCACAGGCTGGAAACCGCTGGGGGCATTGCCAAAGCCCTTCCTTTTTTTGACCAACAACCGTTTCTCGTCATCAATGGCGATATTTGGTGTGATTGGGATGTCCAGCAGGCGAAACAGTGTGCCTGTGCCCTTAAACAAGAGGCCGCGTTAGCCTGGCTGTTAATGGTCGACAACCCTTGCCACAACCCAGCAGGCGATTTTTCCTTCCCGGATCTGGCAGCCCACCCCTTAACCTTCGCTGGCATTGGGGTATATCGCCCGGAACTGTTCTCCGCTATCCCCAAAAATACGGTTTATAAGCTTGCCCCTTTATTGCGCCAGGCGCTTACAAACAACCAGGTAATCGCCACGCACTATCATGGGGAATGGATGGATATTGGCACACCTGAGCGCCTTGATCGCCTGCATAACAAACTGGTCACGCAAGACCAGTCGGGCTACACTCAGGCATAATTTTTTATTAATTTTCTTGCAAGCAAGGAAGTGGCACATGTTTCGTTCACGTCACCGTCCCGTATTTAGACCAACCGCCTACGGCACCCGCCGCCGGCGACGTGTCCCCCGCTGGCTGGTGCTTTTGTTAACCGGCATTATCATTGGTTCGGGCGGGCTATTATTTCTTCAAAAAAGCTATGGACCCAAACGCCTGACGCTGGAACAATCTGAGGCGCTACAGGTAGAGTTGAACAGTGCCAACATAGAAACACAGCGTTTAAGCACGGAGCTCAAACGCAAAGAACGTGAATTGGCAAAGGCTGAGGAACAACTTTCCTCCGCACAAAGCAATTTGGAACGCGTACAAAAACGGCTCGACACGGTGGATGAAGATATTCAAGTACTCGCCGCAGCGATCCCTCCGGATCCGCGTGGCACCTCGCCGGGTATTCGGGGGGCAAGTTTTAGCAACGTCGATGGAGAGCTCGCCTACCAAGTCCTTATCATGCAAGACGACGATAAAATAGAACCCTTTACAGGCAATATGGAGTTCATTGTTAGCGGTCGCTATAGCAGCGGGCAGCAAGCAAATGTCAGCCTCGACCCAATTGATATTGAACTGGAGCACTTTACCCAAGCAAAAGGCAGTGCAGCCTTGCCGGATCATTTCACTGCTCAGCAAATTACCATTCGCATTCGCGCCGAGGGAGAAGAGAAGGTGGCCGCCACGCGAACGATTATTGCGAGACGTTAAGCATTCCCGCCAGCACATCATTGGCTGCCCGGGTTCATTGACAACCTAAAAACCACATGTTAATCATGGTTATTGCTCCATGCGCTTTACTTACTACATTAATAATGAGAGGAGATAACCATGGTTAACACAAAAAAATTGATTGCGCTCGGATGTTTGGTTTTAGCCGGTACGCTGGCACCACTGCCCAGTACCTACGCCGCTGATGTCGAATATCTGAACTCAGAAAAAATTCTACCGGCAACCTTCCCATTTTCAGAAGCCGTACGCGTTGGTGAAACGGTATATTTGGCGGGCCAAGTGGGCAATATCCCCGGCGGTACCGATCTTGCAGAAGGAGGCATGAAGGGTGAAGCCAAACAAGTCATGGACAATATTCAAACCAGTCTGGAGGCCCATGATATGTCCATGAACAACCTGGTGAAGTGCCTGGTGATGCTTACTGATATGTCCGAGTGGGGCGATTTCAATGAAATCTATCAATCCTACTTTGAGGAAGGCCGATATCCCGCCAGAAGTGCCATTGGGGTTACCGAACTCGCATTTGGTGCCCGCGTCGAGGTTGAGTGTATCGGCGTAGTGGGGAACGATTAACACTTTATTGGCAAATTAACCCATAAGTCGCTTGACAGCATTTTAAAATGCGTTCATAATGCTAATCTTTGGTTGACGGGTCGTTAGCTCAGGCGGTAGAGCACCGGACTTTTAATCCGTTGGTCGCGCGTTCGAGTCGCGCACGACCCACCACAGAAACCAGCCAAACATACAAACGCCAATCCCACAAGGATTGGCGTTTTTAGTTGGTACAAGCAATGGCGCCGCACAAACGGCGCCTAACGAATGCCTAACGCGCTGGCGAAATTCTCACCTCGGCACCCCGTCGCTTGACCTCTAAACCTTCGGACGGCAATATCCGCAGACCTTCAAGCCCTTTAATATAACTTGAGCCTTGCATTTGCATGACGCGAATTCGATTTCGCATAACCACGGGGCTATGTTGCGGCATGCCAAACATCCATACTTCTTCCAAGATGCGTGCGGAATTAAAATCACCCGTATGCGTGGCACTCGGCCCCAAGCTTAGAATATGACCATCTCTACCAAACACGGGCAGGGTATTGAGTGGCGCATCCAAGGTAAGTGTGGTTCCCCCTTCATAACGCCAACCGGTCGATACATCCCACCAGTCATCCCCTTCGGGGAGATAAATTTGTGTGGCAACACCCGGCTTGAGAACAGGCGCAATTAACAGTGCCGGACCAAATAAATACTGCGTATCCCAGGCCTGCGCCATGGGATCATGGGGAAACGCTTGTGCCATCGACCGCTGTACGGGCAGGCCGGTTCGGACACCATCTTCAATAATTCCCAACACATAAGGAATTAAACGATAACGCCATTCTAGCCAATGTTTTGCCAAGGCCTGCGTCTCTTCATCAAAAGCCGTTGGCAATAGCTCGGGTATTCCTTGAAGATGGAAGTTACCTGAGAACACACACATCGCCAGCCAACGAATATACAGCTCCGGGGTCATATCAGACAAATCCGCCAAGGGGTTGCCCAACTGATGCGTTTGTAGCGTAATGCCACTATCCCCCACGGCAAGCGCACTGCGTAAGGTACGCTCCAAACCTTCCCAGTCGTTTGTGACCTCAGGCCCTATTTGCCACGCATAACGCTGTGCCCCCGGAAACACGTCATGACTACAAATCAAGCCCTCCTGAGGGGTTTTGTGACCTGCAATTGCATCAAATAAGGCTTTACGTGCCAATGCCGGGTAGAGGGTTCGCAACACGGGACCAGACTCCCCTCCACGAGCAGTGACATCATCCGGAATATCTACCTGAACACTACAGTTCACCGCGGTTAACCCTTCATCTGTAAGTTGACGAATTCGATCTGTCCAGAGGCGGTAGGCATCCTTATGCGTCAAATCCAGCAAGCCGTAGGGCTGGCCATTCGTAACACGATTGCCTTCAAAAACTTGGGCGTCTCCGTCATCGTTTATGAGCAACCACCCGCGGTCTTCCCAATCCTCGAATAGTAGCGTACCTTCACGAACAGCTGGTAAGCCAGGGGCCATAATGGGAATTTCTTTTTCCGCAGTATCCGCGAAAAAGCTCCGATAATCGGCCACCCTATCGGCCTCCCACTCGACATTGTTTTTATCATCCTGGAAGCCAAAAGGCGCTGGCGGTGCCATTTGTATGGCATCTACTGAAAAGCCCTGCTCACGAAGCTCTTCAATGCGAGCAACTGTTTCCTCAATCGCTTCACCGGCCGCCTGATCAAGCCATACCCCTAGCGGATGCAAGCCAGACTGACCGGGACGCCCTGTTAATGCTGTGTATTGATTGATGATCTCGGTAGGATCACCCGCGAACACAAACAAATCGCATACCTTGTTATCAACGATATCGACTTGATACACGCTTGACTGGGAAGCGCCCAGATCATGGATCAAACGCCCGGCAGAATTTACTGTTAAGCCCCACCCACGGGTACTCCACAGTAGCGGCAACACCCGCTGTTCCACTTGATCGGAAACCAGGGTTTGACCACGCCGATCAAGCACGGTCTGACTATCGCCCAAACCATGTAACGCTTCTTCTGGCTCAAGACTCAAGGAGAAACGCCAGCTGGCGGCATTTTCAACCGTAAGCGCTGCCAATGGTGTGTCAGCCACCGTTTCGAACAGGCACTGGTCGTCTTGGTACAACGCCATCGCAAACGGGCTTTGGCAGATGGTTAACGTTAAGTCCCCTTGGTGCACACGCCATACCGGTGTACTGGTTCCTAATTGGGAACTGACGGTTAATTCCCCCACTGGTGTGTCCCGCGCCAGCAAGAGTTCGTTACGCTCCTGCTCACGCGGACGAATTTTTTCAGGGTTTAAATGCTTAGAAAGCCCACAACGCAAACGATACACGCCTGGAGCATGCGCGTGCACTTCCAATTGGTATTCCGAGCCTGGAAGTGTGAAATGCGCAACGGAAGGCGTTGCATGATTAAATTCAATTGTTGAAAGTTGCGTCACGTCGGAAACTTCAGACTTGAGCGGCACAGCGCAATCCTTAGGGCAAAATAGCCCAATTAAATATTAGAAAACAACCCATTAGCTGGGTGCTGAACGCCGAGACAGTGAACGCTCCAATGGTATAGGCTCTGCACTTAGCTGGCTGGCCAACAACTCGGCCGATACGGCAGCCCAGGTGAGGCCCCGAGAACCAAATGCGGCCGAAAGCCATAAGCCTTCCACGCCCGGGACCCAGCCCATAATGGGAAAATGGTCCCGTACTGCGGCACGGTGGCCACGCCAACCACGTTGCCGAACAACCTTGGCGTGAAGCATATCACCAGGAATCTCAAGCAAATCAGCCAATTTATGACTAATTTCCAGACACCCCTTTTCCCTTATTATACTAAGGGCTGAGTTCGCTTCATATGTACTGCCCCCAATTAGCGCTGCAGGTGGGTAGGGAAAACACAAACCGTCGCCCGCAATAATTGCTTTTGGCAACCACTTGGCGACATCTGCATAATGATTAAGTTGCCCGCTGACGTCATGCAAACCACGCAGCCTTGTGACGAGCGATAAATCTACTCCCGCATTTGTCAGCAAGCGTTGCGACTGCCCGGCAGCCGCAATAACCACAACGGACGCTTGGGCCAAACACTGATGATTGGCATCGTATAAATGCCAAACACCCTGGGGCGATCGTGCCAAGCGGGCGACTACTGCCGCTTGCGTATTAATGTATTGGTGTTGCAATAAAAACCGCAGCAATGCCGCCGGGTTTACTTGGTGCCCATACGCATGCCAAATCCCTGGTCGACGCAATGGGAGGCCGCATAATTCCCCGGCTTGATCCGCTGTTACCCAACGCACCCAAGCGGCGGGCAAGCGTAGTTTTTCCAGCGCCTGTTGCCATGTAGCCTGTTCCTCGACCGCAATAGGCTCAAAAGTTCCACAATGCTGTACGATGCCTTGTTGGATGGCATCACGCCATCGTAAGCGGGCGAGGTTCACCCCCGCTCGACTCACCCGCGCGCGTGCGTCATCAATGCGGCTCAGGTATGGGGTCAGGGCTGCGGCAACATGATTTCGATGCACGCCGGCCTTATCCACCTGCAAAGCAGGATCAATTACCGTGACCTCATAGCCGCGTTGCGCCAGGGCATACGCACAGCTGGCCCCCGAAAAACCACCGCCAATCACAGCAACCGTATCCTTGCTTGGTGGTGAATAAGGACGCCCTAAATGGGCACGTAATTGGCCAGTAATACGATGCCGCTTTCCCTGAAATCCCGGATGCCGCTCAATTAAAAAACCGGCATTTTGCAAATCGCGTCGAACCTGACTAGCACTGCACCAGGTCGCCAGCGTGGCCCCTTGGTGGGCCATGCGAACTAACTGACCAAAGAGTTTTGGTGTCCACATCTCGGGATTTACCCGAGGCGAAAAGCCATCCAGATAACAGGCATGAAAATTCAAATCGAGTTGCCGAGCGATGGTTGCTGCTTTTCCAAACGCCAAAGTTAGCGTTACTTGCCCGTGAGAAAACTCCAAACGATGAATACCAGGGGTTAGCGGGGGCCATGCCCGGTTTAATTCCTGTGCCAGTATTTGCACGTCAGCCGGCAAATCCGCCACCAACCGGCCCATGTCGGCTTTGGTAAATGGGTGCGCTTCAATAGAAACAAAATGCAAGCGGTTACAGCGAGCACTGTCTTGGCGCCACGCTTGCCAGGTCGCCAAAAAATTATGCCCCGCACCAAACCCCGTTTCCAGAATTGTAAAGCTTGGCATATTGGCCCATCGCTCGGGCAAACCATTCCCTTTTAAAAAGACTTCACGGGCTTGCTGCAAGGGCTGGGCACCTGCGTGATAAATATCCCCATAGTCTTGACTAAAGGGGGCACCCATGTCATCACGTTCTAATTTGGCGGGCACTAACGGCTCATACCAATAACTCACCAACAGCTCCTTGCGTTAACATAGAATAATGTTTGATACTCATTATTTTGCCGCCTGACTATGCTTGCCTTGACCCATGCCCTGGAAGCGGCGTTGCAATCTGCGCACGCCGCTGCCGCTATTTTACAAACCCATCGTTTACATCGGGACGATTTAATCATCGACCAAAAACAGCGTAATGATTTGGTATCAAATGCGGATAAAGAAGCAGAGGAAGCAATTATCAACCATTTACGCAACAGCACACCAGAGTTTGGCATTGTGGCAGAAGAAACCGGCGGACGGCCAGAAGGAAAGGCCTCCTGGTATATTGATCCGCTGGATGGCACCACCAACTTTCTGCATGGCATCCCACACTATGCTGTATCCATTGCCCTCATCGGCCATAAAGGCAGCTATGCCATCGATAATGACACGCCGCTCGCCCAGGACACACCAGTCGTTGCCGTGGTGTACGATCCCAATCGAGAAGAATTGTTCACGGCATTATATGGCGTGGGCGCATGGTTAAACCAGCATCGATTGCAATGCTCCACCAGCTCTGAGTTGCAAACCAGTTTACTCGCAACGGGCCTACCTTTCCGAGACTTCTCCTTTGAAAAATCTTACATGCCCGCATTACAAGCCGCCATGCACCATACCCGTGGCGTGCGGCGTTTTGGCTCTGCAGCGCTGGACTTGGCCTGGGTGGCCTGTGGCCGTTACGATGGGTATTGGGAAATGGGCCTGGCACCCTGGGATGTGGCCGCTGGAACCTTGCTGGTACGAGAAGCCGGTGGCATTTGTGAGGACCTCTCCGGCACCGAACCTTGGCCTATTAATGGCAATTTATATGCCAGCAATTCCCATATTGCTGACGCACTCCACCAATTAATTCACCCGAGCTTACCCGATCAAAACGCTTATGAGAATTCTTGAACCGATTACCGCAAACCAGGATGAAATGGTCGCCATACGTCGTGATATCCATGCCCATCCGGAAACTGCCTACGAAGAGCACCGTACCGCCGAGCTGATTGCAAACAAACTTACCGAATGGAACATCCCCGTCCATCAAGGGATGGGCATCACCGGTGTGGTGGGTACCATTACGGGGAACCATCCTGGAGCTGCCATTGGCTTACGTGCCGATATTGATGCCCTACCCATGCCGGAACAAAATACCTTTGCACATGCCAGCCGCCATCCTGGAAAAATGCATGCCTGTGGCCATGATGGGCACACAACGATGTTATTGGCAGCGGCAAAGCACCTGTCTGAAAACCGTGACTTTCCCGGAACCATTTATGTCATCTTTCAGCCTGCAGAAGAAGGGTTTGCAGGGGCACAAGCAATGATCAACGATGGCTTGTTCACCCAGTTCCCCATGGATGCCGTGTTTGGTATGCACAACTGGCCAGACTTGCCCGCAGGAGAATTTGCCGTCATTCCAGGCCCAATTATGGCCTCTAGCAATACTTTCAAAATCACTTTAAAAGGCAAAGGCGCCCACGCCGCCATGCCAAACCTGGGCATTGATCCCGTTATGGTCGCGGTACAGCTTGCTCAAAGCTTACAAACCATTATTTCCCGTGAAATGGACCCGCTCGATCCCGCGGTGCTCAGCATTACACAAATTCATAGTGGTTCAGCGGATAATGTGATCCCCGATACCGCCATCCTTCGCGGCACCGTAAGAACATTTTCAGACAAGGCATTAGATCTTATTGAACAACGCATGAAGGCGATTAGCGCCCATACCAGCGACGCATTCCAATGCCAACATGACTTCGAATTCACGCGCGTATATCCGCCTACCCTGAATCATCCGGAGATGACTCAGTTCTGTACTGAAATCATGGAAGAACTGGTTGGCAAGGATAAGGTACACCGTGATATTGCCCCATCCATGGGCGCGGAAGACTTTGCTTTCATGCTCGCGGAAAAGCCAGGCTGCTACGTCTGGATTGGCAATGGCAGCGGCCACCATCGCGATGATGGACACGGTCCCGGGCCCTGTAACCTCCATAATGGCAGCTACGATTTCAATGATGAGATTATCCCGCTAGGTGCCTCCTATTGGGTGCACCTGGCACGACACTGGCTTAAACAGCACGCCGCTTAGGTAAGCTTGCCATGGCAGTGCTTATATTTCTTTCCGCTACCACAGGGGCAGGGTTGGTTGCGCCCCACCCGCGGGATGTTTTGACCATCCCCCCCTGCGGCTTGCTGTGCAGAGGCTTGCTGCGCTTGCGGATTTGAACCAGCGTCCTCCCCACTCAAGGCGGTATCGTAATCCGAGTGATGATAGCTCACATTCACGGTTTGCTGCGGCTCAGGCTGCTCGACTTCCTCGGGCGACTGAACTTTAACCGTCATGATCAAACGAATGACATCAACCCGAATCCGGTCAAGCAAATCTGAAAACAACTCGAATGCTTCGCGCTTGTACTCTTGCTTGGGATCGCGCTGCGCATACCCCCGTAGGTGAATTCCCTGGCGTAAGTGATCTAATGCGGCCAAATGGGAACGCCACTGGCTATCGATGGACTGCAACATTACCGAACGTTCAAAGGGTGCCCAATTATCACGGCCCACTAACGCCACTTTGGCATCATAGGCCTCTTGGGCCGCCGTAACGACCCGCTCCAGCAGATCTTCATCGGTGAGCGAGGCATCTTCCTCCAGCTGTTGCACCAAGGGTATTTCTAACTGCCAATCGGACGCCAGGACGTTTTCCAACCCTGGAACATCCCATTGCTCTTCCATAGACTCTTCAGGAATATACGCCCGGAACAGCTCTTCAAACGTTGCGTCGCGCAACCCATGGATCATTTCACCAATGTCATCAGACTCCAGGACTTCGTCGCGCTGAGAGTACAGGACCTTGCGTTGATCGTTGGCCACATCATCGTATTCGAGCAGCTGTTTACGAATATCGAAGTTACGTGCCTCCACTTTGCGCTGGGCGGACTCAATGGAGCGCGTCACCATGCGTGCTTCGATTGGCTCGCCTTCAGGCAAGCGTAACCGTTCCATAATTGCCCGTACCCTGTCGCCAGCAAAAATACGCATCAGGGAATCGTCAAGCGACAAATAAAAGCGCGATGACCCCGGGTCACCTTGGCGTCCGGCACGCCCCCGCAATTGATTATCAATACGCCGTGACTCGTGGCGTTCTGTTCCAATAATTCGCAACCCGCCCGCCGCCTTAACGGCTTCATTGGCGGGCTTCCATTCTTCCCGAATTACCGCAATCTGCGCTTCTTTTTCTTCATCACTCAAGTCATCATTGGCACGGATAAGATCAATTTGCTTTTCCACACTGCCGCCCAACACAATATCCGTACCACGACCCGCCATGTTGGTTGCAATCGTGATATGGCCCGGCTTGCCAGCTTCCGCAACAATTTGGGCTTCCCGCTCGTGATGCTTGGCGTTCAAGACCTCATGGGGCAGATTCGCTTTTTGAAGCAAGGAAGAGAGCAATTCAGAGTTCTCGATACTGGTTGTACCTACCAACACCGGCTGCCCGCGTTTGGCACAGTCCTGAATGTCTGCCAGGATCGCCTGATATTTTTCCTGATCGGTTTTAAAGACCTGATCATTCTGATCATCACGGATCATAGGACGGTTGGTAGGAATAATAACCGTCTCCAGCCCATAAATTTGCTGGAACTCATAGGCTTCCGTATCTGCCGTACCCGTCATGCCGGACAGCTTTTCATACATACGGAAATAATTCTGGAAGGTGATGGACGCCAGGGTTTGGTTTTCATGTTGAATGGACACGCCCTCTTTGGCTTCCACCGCCTGGTGTAAACCATCGGACCAGCGCCGACCTTCCATGAGGCGGCCGGTGAATTCATCTACAATGACCACCTGATCGTTCTGTACCACGTACTGCTTATCACGGAAAAACAAGCTATGCGCGCGTAATGCCACCATTAAATGGTGGACGAGCAAAATATTGCGGGTATCGTAAAGTGACTCGCCCTCTGCCAACAAGCCTTCTTTCATGAGGATTTGCTCGGCATTCATGTGACCGGCTTCTGACAAGTGGACTTGCATCCCCTTCTCATCCACCCAATAATCCCCCTCGGGCTCTGGCTCTTGGGGGTTGGGCTCCGCCTCCATCCGTGTTAACTGAGGCGGCACAACGTCCATCTTGATATAAAGCTCGGTGTTATCTTCGGCCTGCCCGGAAATAATGAGTGGTGTTCTGGCCTCATCAATTAAGATAGAGTCCACCTCGTCCACAATTCCGAAAAAGAGCTCCCGCTGCCGCCTGTCCTCTGCACGATACTCCATATTATCGCGCAGGAAATCAAAGCCGAACTCATTGTTGGTCCCATAAGTGACATCTGCCTGGTAGGCCGCTTTCTTTTCTTCATTATCTTGCTGTGGAATCACCACGCCAACTGAAAGGCCAAGGAAATGATACAAACGGCCCATCCATTCCGCATCACGTTGCGCGAGATAGTCGTTCACCGTGACTACATGCACCCCTTTTCCTGCCAATGCATTGAGATAGACTGCCAAGGTTGCCATAAGGGTCTTACCTTCCCCCGTGCGCATTTCGGCAATTTTTCCATGATGAAGGGCGATGGCACCTAAAAGCTGCACATCAAAGTGCCGCATGGCAAAGACGCGCTTACTACCTTCGCGCACAACGGCAAATGCCTCGACCAATAAATCATCCAGTGTTTCACCATCGGCCAGCCGCTGGCGAAACGCTTCTGTTTTGGCAGACAGCTCAGCATCAGACAAGGCCTCTAGCGTGGGCTCAAGTGCGTTTATTTTCTGCACTTGCTTGCGGTATTGCCTGAGTAATCGATCGTTCCGACTGCCAACCAGCCTTTTAAGCAAAGAAACCATATCTGTACAATTGTTGCTAGACCCCTCACAAACAGGCGCTGGCTTGTGAAAAAACTAGCAAACCTTAATTAAAGTTAGCGGATTGTCCGCAGGAAAACAATACAGTTTAACGCACCTGAGGCGATCTAGTCTTAAAGCCTGCGAGATATTTCCCCTTGTGCCCAATTTTTCAAGATAAAACGCATGCTAGACTCCTTATATGTATCCCGACCACCCATACCACCATGAGTCACGCCAATCGCTCCAAAGGAACCGCCCCCGCCCATGCGCTTTTGCCGATTAGCTGGCTGGGTACGGACACCCATGCTGCCAGCGTACTCGCCACTGCGCATGATTTGCTTGCGGCACAAAAAATTGTTGCGCAATGCTTGCCCGCTGGATTTTCCGACGCCTGCCAAGTGGCTCAAATCACTCGACAACAACTAACTTTGAGCGTGCCTAGCGCCGCGTTCGCCAGCAAGCTACGCCAACTGACACCACGCATTCTGGATACCCTGCATCAGCATGGCTGGCAGGTGGATAAAATCCGCATCACGGTACAAAAATCAAGGGTCCCAATGGCTTCATCCCAAACGCCTAAAGATACCCATCCTATAGATCCGTCGGGGCTGGCTGCTTTTCGGGATCTGCATCAACAATTACCGGCAGGACCCCTTGCCGATGCCGTGCATCAGTTATTAAAGCGTCATCACCACGGAGGGTAGCGTCACGCCAGCTTCCAATCATAGGAAAGGGCTTTGGGGGCATCGTCAGCTGTATAGGTCACTAATTCCCAAGCGTCTTTGTGCGCCAGGGTTGCCAATGCTAGTTTATTATTTAAATCATGCCCAGATTTACAAGCGACATAACGTGCAACCAAAGGCTTGCCGATTAGATAAAGATCGCCAATTGCGTCAAGGATTTTATGTTTAACAAACTCATCTTCATAACGCAGGCCATCGGTATTAAGCACCCGATACTCGTCTAGCACAATAGCGTTATCCAGACTGCCACCACGCGCCAAACCGGCGGCACGCAATGCCTCAACCTCGCTTGCAAATCCAAACGTACGTGCGCGTGCGATGGTTTTAACGTAGGAATCCCGGGCGAAATCCACCTCCGCAACGTTGGCGGTAGAATCAATTGCCGGGTGTCGAAAATCGATACTAAATGATAAGGCAAAGCCATTATAGGGCTCAAGACGTGCCCACTTTTTTTGCGCCCCTTCCCCTTCACTGACTTCTATAGGTTGGGTAATGCGCATAAACTGCTTCGCAACCGGTTGCTCCTGCAACCCCGCAGAGCGTAGTAGGTATACAAACGTTCCTGCACTCCCATCCATGATGGGAACTTCTTCCGCGGTTAAATCTACGTGCAAATTATCGATACCCAGGCCTGCAAGTGCCGACATTAAATGTTCCACCGTTGACACCCGCACATCCCCTTGTTGCAAAACAGATGCTAAACGCGTGTTCCCAACCATGTGTGCTTTTGCGGGCAATTGCACCGGCTCTGGTAAATCGATCCGATGAAAAACAATTCCCGTATTGGGTGCGGCGGGCCTAAGCGTAATCTCCACTCGTTTTCCGGAGTGCAAACCCACGCCTTTTGTGGTGATAGGTTGTTGTATTGTTCGTTGTAATAGCATAGTTAACCGTAGGGGTGGCAGAAAGTAACTTCTCGGGTATTTTACCCACAATCCCGTCGTCACGGCAGTTTCTGGCCGTTAACTGCATTTCAATGTACTACAAATAAACAGGCCGGACATCGAGCGGATAGCTTCCACTCGATATCCGTATTATTGCTTTTATTGCCAAAAGGGGTTTGGCTTAATCGGCCTGCTTACGCAAAAACGCAGGAATATCGAAATGGTCCATGCCGGCTGTTTCCAAGGCACGAACCTGATCCGACGCCTGGCGCCGCGGGTCACGTAATACAGAAGGCACGGCCGGTTGTTGGCCTGCATGATCCTGGTGGCCGCCAATCACGGGAATGTCATCCGTTCCCGTACGTTGCATTTGCTGGTTATTTTGCACCAACTCCGGGCGTGAGTCTTGACGCCCCAAGCCCGTTGCTACCACCGTAACACGCAGGTCATCTCCCATGGACTCATCATAAGCCGTACCGAAGATCACCGAAGCATCTTCTGCCGCGTAACCACGAATCGTATTCATGATCTCGCGTGTTTCCCGCATCTTGAGGGAGCGGCTTGCGGTAATGTTTACCAATATGCCACGGGCACCATGCAGGTCGACGCCCTCGAGTAACGGACATGCAATGGCCTGGTCAGCTGCCTCACGTGCACGTTCTTCACCAGACGCAATAGAGGTGCCCATCATGGCTTGTCCAGGCTCACCCATAATGGTCTTAACGTCTTCAAAGTCAACGTTTACATTACCTTCAACATTGATTATTTCTGCAATTCCGGCGCATGCATTATGCAGAACATCATCGGCAGCTTTGAAACAGTCCTCTTGCGTTGCATCCTCATCCATTAAATCGTATAGGTTTTCGTTTAATACCACGATCAAGGAATGAACATGCTTGGAAAGCTCGGCAATGCCGTCTTCTGCCATGCGCATGCGGCGTGTCCCTTCAAACTCAAACGGCTTGGTAACAACACCGACTGTGAGAATACCCAGCTCTTTTGCCACCTCGGCGACAACAGGGCCAGCACCGGTACCCGTACCACCCCCCATGCCAGCCGTCACAAACACCATGTTGGCACCGTTCAAGGCAGCGCGTATCTCTTCCCGCGCTGTTTCTGCAGCAGCACGGCCTTGTTCAGGCTTAGCGCCCGCGCCCAAGCCGGTGCGACCCAAACGAATCTGCGTTGCTGCTTCGCTTGACATCAAGGCTTGTGCATCCGTATTGGCACAGACAAAATCGACGCCAGTAAGGCCGGAACGGATCATGTGTGCAACGGCATTACCGCCCGCACCACCAACCCCAACCACCTTAATGACTGTCCCACTTTGGTTAGTCTCTAGAATTTCAAAATCCATCATAATTTAATCCCTTTTTCCACTTATAAAAGCAATAACTAAATTCGGGGTCTCCCCCTATTTACGACCGATTCTTATGATCAGTCTGTAAAACCTTGATATGAATTACACCAATACTTAATTCATAAACCATTCCTTCATGCGCGCCAGAATGGTCTTAAAACCACCTTTTTGCTGCGCAACCTTAATTCCTCGAATCTTCTGCAAACGTGCTTCAGCCAATAAGCCCATCACCGTAGAAAACCGGGGATGGTGCATCACATCCGCCAAGCTCCCTTCATAATTCGGCACACCGACACGCACCGGCTTTAGAAAGATATCTTCAGCCAACTCTTCAATCCCGGGCATCAATGCCGTCCCGCCCGTTAGTACAACACCGGAAGACAGCAAATCTTCATAACCCGATTCACGCAGAATCTGTTGTACAAAGGTAAATAATTCTTCAACACGTGGCTCTATCACAGCGCCCAATGCTTGCCGTTTAACCTGACGATTCGGACGATCGCCCAGCCCCGGGACTTCGACCTGTTGCTCGGGGTCCGCCAAGGCTTGCTTGGCAATGCCATACCGCAATTTAATTTCCTCTGCATCGGGGGTGGGCGTTCGTAGCATCGCGGCGATATCTCCCGTAATCTGATCCCCGGCAATAGGCACGACGGCCGTATGCCGAATCGCCCCCCCGGTATAAATCGCGACATCCGTGGTTCCCCCACCAATATCTACCAAGACGACACCGAGCTCTTTTTCATCAGCGGTCAGGCAAGCAAGGCTAGACGCCAAAGGTTGCAAGATTAAGTCCTGCACTTCAAGACCACACCGACGCACGCATTTCACAATATTTTGCGCCGCACTTACGGCACCCGTCACAATATGAACCCGCACTTCCAGGCGCAGGCCACTCATGCCAATGGGCTCTCGGATATCGTCCTGCGAGTCGACAATAAACTCTTGCGTGAGGACGTGTAGCACTTTTTGATCGGTGGGAATATTGACGGCTTTTGCGGTTTCAATCACGCGCGATACATCGGTATCCGTGACCTCTTTATCCTTGACCGCAACCATGCCGCTGGAGTTGAAACTGCTGATGTGGCTTCCCGCAATTCCAGCAAATACCTCACGAATTTTGCAGTCGGCCATTAACTCGGCTTCTTCTAGCGCTCGCTGAATAGAATTAACGGTTGATTCAATATTGACCACAACCCCTTTACGCATTCCCAGGGATTCGTGCTGCCCCAGTCCCAATACCTCAAAACCACCATCCGGCAGCGTCTCGGCAACCACGGCAACCACTTTAGTGGTACCAATGTCCAGTGCTACGATGAGGTCTTTAATATCTCGATTCATGTTTTATTTCGCCACATCTTCATTAACAGAAGCCAGTGTTACGGCAAACCCATTGGGATAGCGCAAATCTACTGTGCGCAAAGCCCGACCATCTAAACGTTCCATCAACGCCGGCCATACATCAACAAAACGTTCAACACGTTCCGCAAAGGGCAGCGCCCCCGAGCGCCCGTGCAAGTCCGCCTCATCCGCTGCCGGGTCGCGCCCCAAGGACAGTTGCAAACCGCCGGCGAGCGTTACTTCCCAGGCATAACGTGGGCTTAAGTGCACCTCTTGCACCCGAACATGTAAGGGCGCAAACCACCGAACAAGCTCGGCATAACGCTGCACCACAAGCCGTTCAGACGCTTCCGGACCAGAAAGCCTTGGCAAACTTATGCCATCCGGAAGCGCCCCCTGGTTTGCTGAAAATGGCTCTCCCCAGGTGTTGAGCATTTTGTCTTCATTCCAGATCGCCAAAGGCTGCTGCTCTTCAAACCGTACCCGCAAGGCATTGGGCCAAACTCTTTGCACCTGTGCCTTGCGTACCCAAGGCGCACTTTCAAACAAGGTACGCATCTCACCAAGCCGGGCGAAGAAAAAATTCCCACGCAACTTACCCGCTATGGTTTCTCTTACGGTCGCCGGAGATACGTATTGCAAGCGCTCGCTATTGAGGGGCTCAATATAAATCCGCGACAAGGCAAAGTAGGGACGCTGCGCAACCCAGACAAACGCTGCCGCAATAAATGCCGCCACGGCAAGCAAAGCAAGCGTGTTTGCTAGAAAATTAATCAGGCGCGCATCTGTAAACATGGGTTACGCCTCCTGAATGACCTGCTGAACTTTACAGCGGGCATCCCGTAGAATCGCCAAACACAACTCGGCATATGACATCCCCGCTGCGGCAGCACTCATCGGTACCAAGGACTGGCGCGTCATTCCGGGTGACGTATTGACTTCTAGCAACCAGGGGTTACCGGCCTCATCAAGCATGAAATCCACTCGCCCCCAGCCTTCGCAAGCAATGACGTTATAGGCCTGCTCCGCCAACTGCTGAATTTTTGTTGTCAATTGTTCGGAGATCGGTGCCGGACACAAATATTCCGTGGCATCGGAGAAATACTTGTGCTCATAGTCGTAATTTCCATCTGGCGCGCGAATCTCGATGACCGGTAATGCCTTTGCATTGTTACCCCGCCCAAGCACCGGCACCGTAAACTCTCGCCCAACAATACAGTGCTCTGCTAATGCGACCGGATCATACTTGGCGGCTAACGCATACGCATCCGCCAAGGCATCCGCAGCATCCACTTTGGTGAGACCCAAGGTAGAGCCTTCATGTGCTGGCTTAAGAATAAGCGGGAAATCCAGGCGCTGTGCAGCAGTCTGAAGGTCCGCCTCTGAATGCAAGACCGACCACGCTGGGGTAGGTAAGCGATGGTGTTGCCAGATCTGTTTAGTCATCACCTTATCCATCGCCACGCTAGAGGCCATGGGCCCACTGCCGGTATAGGGCAGATTTAACAACTCTAACGCCCCTTGTACGGTGCCATCCTCTCCATAGCGGCCATGCAAAGCAATAAACACCCGATCAAAACGCGCGTGCATCAAGTCGCACAAATCCTGGTGACCAAGATCAAACAGATGAGCATCTACCCCCAGACTTTGTAACGCTTCGCACACGCCTTGACCGGACATCAGAGAAACCTCTCGCTCCGCTGATAGGCCTCCGTACAATACACCAACACGCCCCAGTTCTTTGGTCATAAACGCTCCTCTACCCAGGCGGGTACGCGATTAACCGATCCTGCGCCCAAGACCAGCACAATGTCATCCTGCTTTACAAAACTCAAAATCGCCTCTGGCATATCCTCGATGTCTGCAACAAAAATGGGTTCCACCTGACCAGCAACCCGCAAAGCCCGCGCAAGTGCACGACCATCGGCTTTAATCAACGGGGCTTCCCCTGCTGCATAGACTTCACTCAGCAAAACGGCGTCTGCTTGACTTAACACCGCCACAAAGTCTTCAAAACAATCCCGCGTACGGGTATAACGATGCGGTTGGAATGCAACCACCAAGCGCCGCTCGGGCCATGCTTGTCGGGCTGCCCGTAAGGTGGCGGCCATTTCCTCCGGATGATGGGCATAATCATCGACCAAGGTAAAGGTGACAGATTCTCCCGCCCGCATCGTTGTTAGATTTTCCAGCAAGGTAAAACGACGCCCAACGCCATGGAAATTCTTTAAGGCATCCACAATACGATCATCAGGCACGCCAAGTTCAGTGGCGACAGCAATTGCCGCCAAGGCGTTGAGGACATTATGTTCCCCAGGCAAATTGAGCGTAATCGGCAGCACCGGCAATGGGCCGGAGGCACCCTGACGATGCACTTCAAACCGCATTTGGGTCTGGACTGCCGTCACATTCACCGCCTTGATATGGGCGTCGGAAGTAATGCCATACGTCGTAATCGGGCGCGACACAAAGGGAATAATTTCCCGGACATTAGCGTCGTCACCACACACAATCACGCTTCCATAAAAGGGAAGCCGCTGCGTGAACTCTACAAAAGCACTCTTTAAACGGGCAATGTCATGACCATACGTTTCCATATGATCAGCACCAATATTGGTGATTACTGCCATCACGGGTAACAAGTTTAAAAATGAAGCATCGGATTCATCGGCTTCGACAACGATATATTCTCCGTCGCCCAGCGCCGCATTGGCACCGGCAGAATTTAGCCGTCCCCCAATCACAAACGTTGGATCGAGATCGCCCGCCGCCAATACACTCGCAATTAAACTGGTTGTTGTGGTTTTCCCATGGGTTCCTGCAACCGCAATCCCCCGCTTTAGACGCATCAATTCAGTCAGCATTAGCGCCCGGGGTACCACAGGAATCTGCGCTGCTCGGGCAGCGCGTACCTCAGGGTTGTCACTCCCGACCGCCGTGGACGTAACGATGGCACCCGCCCCTTCAATATTCTCTTCACTGTGGCCAATACTAATTTTGGCGCCCAGTTGTTGTAAGCGCTGCGTCACTGGAGAGGCCTGAATATCGGAACCACTAATGGAATAGCCAAGGTTTAACAAGATCTCGGCAATACCACTCATGCCGGACCCTCCAATACCAACAAAATGCAGGCGGGTAATTCTATGTTTCATACCCGTCTCCCACTCGCGTGCACACAAGCGTCGGCAATTTTTTTGGTCGCTTCCGTTTGCGCGTAATGACGTGCCAATGTCGCCCGTTGCGCTAGCTCTTCCCGACTTCGTTCCCCGAGCCAGCGTGCAAGCCAGGTGGGGGTGAAGTCCTCTTGCTTGCAAAGCCAACCCGCTTGGCGTTCCGTTAAATAGTGTGCATTGGCCATTTGATGGTCATCAATGGCATGCGGCAAGGGGATAAATAAAGCCGCCACGCCTGCCGCAGCAATTTCAGACACCGTCATTGCCCCGGCACGACAAATAACAAGATCTGCCCAAGCATAGGCCTGCGCCATATCCTCAATGAAATCGCTGCATGTTGCCGCGATATTCAGAGCACCATAAGATTGTTTTAACGTCGCAATATGCATTTCACCCGACTGATGCCACAGTTGGGGGCGTGCAGCGGCAGGTAAGGCCGCAATGGCCGGCGGCACGGTGGTGTTCAATGCATGGGCGCCCAGACTGCCACCCACCACAAGCACGCGTAGGGGCCCCGACCGCGTTTGATAGCGCTGTTGGGGATCGGGCAAGGCAAGAATGTCTTGTTGCACAGGGTTGCCAACAACAGCAGCGCGCGCCAGGGTCTTGGGAAAGCCAGTCATAACCGTTGTGGCGATGCGGCTAAGATATCGATTACTGGTTCCAGCCACCGCATTTTGCTCATGGATCACCAATGGCCGTCGCAATAGGCGAGCCATTAAGCCCCCCGGAAAGGCGACATAACCTCCCAAACCAAGAATGACGTTTGCCTGGCTACGGCGCAAGGCCTTAAAAGCCTGAATACAGGCGGCAGTTAACGTAAAGGGCAAACGCAAAACTGCCACCATGCCTTTGCCACGCAAGCCGGAAAAATATAACGGCAGCAATACGATGCCATGGGCAGGCACCAGGCGTCCTTCCATGCGATCCGGACTTCCCAGCCACTTCACTTCCCAGCCCCGCGCGCGCATCTCTTCTGCTACTGCCAGACCCGGCATGATATGCCCTCCGGTGCCACCCGCCATAATTAATAAAATAGGTGTCGTCATGCGCGTTTCCCCCGCATTAAATTGCGTGTTTCATAGTCCACACGCAACAACAAAGCAACGGCCACAAAATTCATGACAATCCCCGTACCCCCATAACTCACCAAGGGTAAGGTCAACCCTTTTGTCGGTAACAATCCCAGCGTTACGCCAACGTTAATAAAGGCTTGTATGCCAAACCATAAAACAACACCTTGGGCCACCAAACCACTGAAAATCCGCTCCATCGCAATCGCCTGACGGCCAATCTCAAAGCCTCGCCAAACGATGAAGGCGAACAAGGAAAGCATTACAAACAATCCAACAAAGCCAAGCTCTTCTCCAATGACTGCAACAATAAAATCGGTATGCGCTTCGGGAAGATAATGCAACTTCTCTATGCTGGCACCTAACCCCACACCAAACCACTCACCACGCCCAAGCGCAATTAATGAGTGCGATAACTGGTAAGCACTGCTATAGGCATTGTCGGGATTCCAAGGGTCCAAATACACAAATAAACGCTGGCGGCGCCAGGGGGAAAGCCAGATCAGCAACAAAAAGCTACCCGTCAGCAACGCCATCAAGCTGGAAAACAAGCGGCCATTCAAGCCGCCGATAAACAACAAGCCCATGGCGATCATCACAATGACAACCGACGCCCCAAGATCAGGCTCAAGCAATAAAAGCGAACCAACCACCAATAACGCACATGCCATGGGCACAAAACCACGCCAAAACTGCTGCATATACGCCTGTTTACGCACGGTGTAATCTGCGGCGAATAAAAGAATGCCAACTTTCATTAATTCTGAAGGCTGGATATTCAGCGGACCCAGGGGCAACCAACGACGCGCGCCATTCACCTCCCGGCCAATATGGGGAATTAATACGGCGATCAGCAAGGCCACCCCAAGTAAAAACAAGGGCACAGCAGCCCGTTGCCACACCTCTAATGAAACTTGACTCACCAAAAGCGCCACGAAGATCCCTATGCCTATAAATAGCGCATGGCGCAGCACAAAATAATAGCGGCCGTAACTGGCATATCGTGGTCCATCGGCCAAGGCAATTGAGGCGGAATACACCATCAGTAGACCGAAGCTCACCAAAATTACAATTGCTGTCAATAAGGTGACATCGATAGGATGCATGCGGGTACGTCCGGGGCGGACCGCATTCACACTCGCGCTAAGATCAGCAAGCAGACTCATGTGATCTCCCCTTTTGCAAGCGCGAGCTCTGTGACCGCAGCCATAAACGCCTCGCCACGGGCCTGATAATCCGGAAACATGTCCATACTGGCACACGCTGGCGACAACAACACCACCGCCCCCGGGCGCGCCTGATCAAATGCGGCAAATACCGCCGCCTTCATACTGTTGGCCAACATCGTGGGAACGGCTACGGTTGCTAACACAGCAGCTAATAACGACGCATCCTGCCCAATGAGTACCGCGGCAATGACACGCCCTTGTGCTGCCTGGGCGATGGGTTGCAAGTCTTGCCCCTTGGCCAGGCCCCCCGCAATCAAAACAACGGGCTGGGACAGCCCTTGTAGCGCCGCCACCGTGGCACCCACATTGGTACCTTTGCTGTCATTAATAAAATCAACCGCTTGCACTTGACGCAGCAACTGCATACGATGCGGCTCGCCGCGATAGTGCGGAATGCCGGAGAGCACGTGCTCCCAGGAACCACCGGCCGCATGCGCCAACAGCAGCGCAGCTTGGGTGTTCAGGGCATTATGCATGCCCGGTAATGGAAGGTTGGCAACGGGCAACAGCTTCTCTTGTGCGGCATCACGGCACAACCATTTCGCACCCGCCCACTGGAGGAGCCCCAGCGTGCCATCGCGGCAGGGCGCGCCACATCCAAACGTAAGTATTTCCACCCCGTCCGGCAACGCCATGCTGGCGATCACCGAATCATCCCGATTAAGAATCGCTACCGGGGTCTGCGCCAATAAACTTGCCTTGCACGCCACATAAGCGGCAAAGCCATCATGCCAATCAATATGGTCTTGAGATATATTTAATAGCGCGGCCGCATCCAGGGGCAACTTTTGTGTGGCCCACAGTTGAAAGCTGGACACTTCCAAAACCCAAACGTGGGGCAACGCCTCTTGGGCCATCGCACGATCCAGTGCTGTTAGTGCGGCAGGCCCAATATTGCCCGCCACTTGCGCCGTAATGCCGGCATGATTTAACAACTGTGCGGTGAGCGCGGTAACTGTGGTCTTACCATTCGTGCCGCTGATTGCCAGCAATTTGCCGTCGTAGCCTTGGGCACGCATATCGGTGATGGCCCGACCAAACAATTCAATTTCGCCAATTACCTCAATACCACGTGCATCCGCTTCACGAACCAATGCCTGTAAAGGCGCTTGATACGGTGATAGCCCTGGACTAACAACGATGGCGGTGACCTCTTCAAAAAGCGCAGCGCGCTGCCAATCATGCTCCCCCAGAAAGGTCTGCACCCGTTCTCCAGAAGGGTTGTGCTTTTTTAGTGCCGCCAAGCCCTTGGGATGATGCCGCGTGTCGACAATCCGAATCGTGGCTCCTTGGCGCAGACACCACAACGCCGCAGCAAGACCGGTTTCACCCAAGCCTGCGATAAGCATCACTCCCTGGGAGCGAATAGAAGGGAAAGACCACGATTTCATCGTAATTTCAAACTCGCTAATCCAATTAACACCAGCATCATGGTGATAATCCAGAAACGCACAACGACCTGCGTCTCCTTCCATCCAGTGACTTCAAAATGATGGTGTAACGGGGCCATTCGAAAAATCCGACGCCCCTCGCCATAACGTCGCTTTGTGTACTTAAACCACACCACCTGCACCATGACCGACAAGGTCTCCGCTACAAATACACCTCCCATAATGAACAACACAATTTCTTGACGCACGATAACGGCAATGGTTCCTAGTGCTCCGCCCAGCGCCAGCGCACCGACATCGCCCATAAAGACCTGGGCGGGATAGGCGTTAAACCATAGAAATGCCAACCCGGCACCACCAATTGCCGCACATAACACCATGAGCTCAGAAGCCCCCGGGATGTAAGGAAATAGCAAATACTTGGAATAGTCGACGCGGCCAACCACATAGGCAAAAATACCCAAGGCACTGCCCACCATTACCGTTGGCATAATCGCCAAGCCATCCAGACCATCGGTTAAATTCACCGCATTGCTCGTGCCAACAATGACAAACCACGTTAAGGCGGCAAAACCAAAAGCCCCCAAGGGGTAGCTCACCGTTTTGAAGAAAGGCACAATCAGATCAGCGCGTTCCGGCAATGGCATGGTAAAGCCACTGAGCACCCAGTCACGGAACAACGGCCAAAGCTCCGTATTGGCGGGCGCGGAAACTGCAAATGTGAGGTAAACAGATGCCACCAACCCCAATATTGCTTGCCAAAAAAACTTTTGGCGCGATGACATACCCTCAGGATCCCGATTAACGACTTTCTTGTAATCATCGACCCAACCTATCCAGCCAAAACCAAAGGTCACCAGCAACACCACCCAGACAAAGCGATTACTCCAATCTGCCCATAACACGGTGCTAATGCCAATCGCAATAAGGATTAAGGCGCCCCCCATGGTGGGCGTGCCGGTTTTTTCCAAATGCGCCTGGGGCCCATAGCTACGAACCGCTTGGCCGATTTTCAACTCGGTGAGCTTACGGATTACCCACGGCCCTGCCACCATGCCGATTACCAGCGCCGTAGCGCAGGCCAATACCGCACGAAACGTGATGTATTCCACCACGGAAAAGGCACGCCAGTAATGCTCCGCCAGCCAACGCGATAGCTCAAGCAACATGATCGTCCTCCCCGGCGGCAGTGTCTTGGGCGGCGAGCATGTGCTCAACCACGCGTTCCATTCGTGCGCTTCGTGAACCCTTGACAAGCACATGGGCGGGCATCACCTGCTCCAAATGAGCCAACAATGGGGCCAGTTCCGTGAAGTAAAAACCTTGCTCACCGAAAGCTTTTGCGCATACGGCGGTGGCCTCGCCCAGGGTCAGTAAAATGTTAATGCCTTGCGTACGCGCATAGTTCGCCACCTCCTCATGCGCTTGCGCACTTTGCGCGCCCAACTCGCCCATTGCCCCCAGCACCAACACGCGCCGACCTTGTAGGCCCGACAAAACATCAATGGCGGCGCGCACAGAGTCAGGATTGGCATTGTAAGAATCATCAATCAATTGATAATCGTCCTGGAGTTGGTAGCTACGCAAACGTCCGGCCACGGGATCAAAACTTTCCAGCCCCTGCACCACCGCGTTCAAGGGGACATGCGCAGCAACTGCACAGCTCGCCGCTGCTAATGCATTGCGCAAATTATGCAATCCAGTTGCTTTTAAAGTAACGGATGCGGATAACGCGGGGGTATGTAACTGAAAGGTGGTTTGACGCTCTTCTACCTGAATGGCCTCGGCAAAAATAGACTGCTGGGCATCAAAACCAAACACTAAGCAAGGTGTCTTGCCGGCCAGCTCGCGCCACAAGCCAGCATAGTGATCATCTCCCGGAAAGACTGCCACGCCATCCTCCGGCAATGCCGCCAATACTGCACCATTTTCCGCCGCGACCGCATCTACCGTATGCATAAATTCCTGATGCTCGCGCTGCGCATTATTCACCAAACCAATGGTCGGCCGTGCGATGGCTGCTAGCGCAGCAATTTCCCCAGGGTGATTCATGCCCATTTCTACCACAGCAACCTGGTGGTGCAACCGCAACCGTAGAATGGTTAAAGGCACGCCCAAGTGATTATTCAGATTGCCCTGGGTTGCCAATACCTGATCGGCCCCTAGCCATTGCCGTAATATGCTGGCGATCATCTCCTTGGTGGTGGTTTTACCATTACTTCCCGTCACGCCAATTACCGGGATATGAAAAATGGATCGCCACACGGTGGCGCAATCCGTAAGCGCCTGTTCAGTGTCATGCACCAGAATTTGTTCCAGGGCAAGGGCATCATCGCGCCGACTTACCACTGCAGCACAAGCATTTTTACTTGCGGCAACGTCCAGGTAGTCGTGCGCATCAAAGCGCTCACCCCGTAATGCCCAAAACAGCGCCTCGGCTGGCAGCACCCGGGTATCAGTTGATATTTCTACTTGGCGCAATAAGGTTAACGCCAACCGTGACCATTCACTGTCATCAAAACGCAAGGTAGTCGTGGCAAATTCCTGGGTGGTCTCATGGCCTTTACCCGCAATGAGCACAACGTCTTTATCCGCCGCTTGCCAAATCGCTTGAAGAATAGCCCTGGCGCGAGACAACTCCACGACCGGTGTGCGTTTGCATCCCGCCACAATTTCTGCGGCGATATCCTCGGCGGCTTCCTGACGTGGATTATCGGTGGTAATAATCACGCTATCGGCATAACGTTCTGCAACCGCGCCCATCACAGGCCGCTTGGCTTGATCGCGTTGCCCACCACAGCCAAACACACAGTGCAAACGACCGCCGCGCGCCTGCGCCGTTGCCCGCAATGCACGCAACGCCCGCTCCAAGGCATCCGGTGTATGGGAATAGTCCACCACGACCATGGGGCTGGCACCAGCAATCCCGCAATCGATGGCATCAATCACTTGCATCCGGCCTCGTACAGGCGTTAATGCCCCCAAGGCACGTACCGTACGGGACATGCCCCAACCCAAATGACGCAATACCCCGGCAACCAACAACAAGTTTGAGACATTGTGTACGCCAACGAGTCGCGTTAACAACTGCGAGCTCCCACGCGGTGTTTTAAGCGTGAACATGAGGCCATAACCACTGGTCTGGATTTCACCCGCCTGGACCTCCGCGCCAACCGCATCAGTCACGGAGTACGTTAAACAGTCCAGATGCTTCAAGCGCTGCGCCCACACCTGCCCTACGGCATCATCCACATTGAGTACCGCAGCACCTACCGTTTTATTGGTAAACAAGGCTAGCTTGCTTGCCTTATAAGCCTCAAACTCGTGGTGGTAGTCCAAGTGATCATGGGTCAAATTAGTAAACGCTGCCACCTCAATGCGAACACAGTCCAAACGGTTTTGATCCAGTCCTATCGACGAGGCCTCCAGTGCCACCACCATAGCACCCGCATCGCGCAACAACGCCAAACAACGGTGCATTGTTAAAACATCTGGCGTCGTTAAAGCAAGGTCTGTAATTGTTCCATGGGGCCCACGCACGCCTAACGTCCCAATGGCACCGCAGGCCACCCCCTCACTATTGAGCGCATCTGCGATCCAGTTAACACAGGTGGTTTTACCATTGGTTCCTGTCACCGCAATCACGGTAAGCGCATGAGAAGGCTCCCGGTACCAGTGATGCGCAATTGTTCCCAACAGCTGAGACAAGGCTTCCACTTCCATCCAGGGAATGGATACGTCTTCTAAGCGTTCCGGCTTGCCCGCCTCGGCAACAATTGCCGCAGCACCATTAGCAATCGCCTGCGAAATATAATCCCGTCCATCGGCCACCTGCCCTGGACAGGCAAAGAAAATATCCCCGCGCTGGACCCGACGAGAGTCCATGCATAGATCCGCCGTGCGTTCGGCATTTCTTCCTAACCACGCGATTACCTCAAAAGAATTCATTGCTGCCCCCCTTTCTCAGTATCCAAGGCGATCAATGACTCCACGGGACTGTCGGGCTCCACTCCCAAACGCCGCAGCGCCTTTCCTACCACCTCAGCAAATGCAGGGGCGGCAACACGCCCACCGTAATAGGCACCCGCACTGGGTTCATCCAGCATAATTGCCACCACAATGCGAGGATTATCCGCCGGAGCAAATCCCACATAAGAGCTGTGATACTGGGATTTGCTGTATTGCCCGTTAATGATTTTTCTTGCCGTGCCACTTTTACCCGCAACTTTATATCCTGGAACAGCGGCTAAGCTATTCGGTTGTCGGCTAATTGCCTGCTCCAACATGTCTCGAATTCTGTGCGCCGTATGCGGTTGATACACTTGCGTTGTGGTTGGATGGCTGGTGCGCTTTAGCAAGCTTAAGGAGACCATGTCGCCGTCGCGTGCCAACGCCGTATAGGCATGTGCTATTTGCAGTAGTGATACCGATATACCATAGCCATACGCCATGGTGGCCCGCTCGATCGGACGCCACCGCTCCCAAGGTCTTAAACGCCCGGAGGCGACCCCAGGAAAAGTGGTTTGTGGCGCCCGTCCAAACCCTAGCTTATTAAAGTTATTCCACATTTCCTCCGATGTTAAGCGCTCGGAGATCATTGTCATTCCAATATTACTAGAGCGACGCAGAACATCGGCCACCGTAATCGTGCCATTGCGACTAACATCGCTAATCGTTGCGCCAGCGTAGCGATACGTGCCGTTGCCGGTATTAAACTCTGTTGCCTCATCAATACGGTGAATATCGAGTGCCAAGGCCGCGGTAAAGGGCTTCAAAATCGACCCCACTTCAAACGTATTCACAAACGCACGGTTTCTTAACGCCGGGCCTTTACGCGCTGCGGGATCATTCGGATCATAAGAGGGCAAATTTGCGAGGGCGAGAATTTCCCCGGTTTGCACATCTACAACAAGGCCCGCCGCCCCAACCGCTTTATTTTCTTCCAGAGCGTCTTTCAACGCCGTATACAAATCAAACTGAATACGCGCATCAACCGATAGCAACAGATCCTTGCCATCCACCGGTGGAACCACCGCTTGAACATCCTCCACCACCCGTCCCAAACGGTCCTTGAGGACCCGGCGAGATCCTGCACTTCCGGAGAGAGCCTCATCAAAGGCAAGCTCTACCCCTTCAATACCCTCGTCTTCAATGTTGGTGAAGCCCAACAAGTGTGCGGTGATCTCGGCTTCTGGATAAAAACGTCGGACTTCCGGCTCCTGATGAAATCCAGGGATCTTTAATGCCTGGATCTCCTCCGCAAGCTCCATGGGAACCTGGCGTTTAATATAAACAAAACTGCGGCTGGTATCCGCGATCCGACGCTGGATTTCTGTTGTTTCCATGTCCAGGTGTGTTGCCAACGCTTGCAGTTGCCCAGGGCTCGCTTGGCTAGCGTCTTCCGGGATAGCCCAAATTGCCCTTACCGGAATGCTGGACGCCAACACCACATTGCCTGACCGGTCGTAGATTTTCCCACGGGTAGCCGGCATCACCATGGTTCGCTCATAGCGCCGCTCGCCTTGCCGTTGCAAGAATTCCGTTGATAAGCCCTGTAGGACAAGCGCCTTTATAATCAGGCTTAAAAAACCCACCATTAATGCCACTAAAACCAGGCGCGAGCGCCATAATGGGATGCGGGAACCTAGAACGGGGCTTTCGTGAAACCGGACTTTCATGGTTGTGCCCCCTTTTGCGCCTGGGGCGTCACATCATCGCTGCCGGTAGAGTAAGGTCGTAAATACAGGGTGCGCTCAGGCGTTTCCGCTACCAATCCCAGCACATTTTTAGCAATATCATCAATGCGCGCATGCCGGGTCAATTCTGCCCGTTCCAACTGTAAACGACGCCACTCCATATCCAGTTGGCGCACCACACCATCCAACCGATCCGATTGCGTGTAAAGCTGACGATATTGAAAGCGTGCAGTGACCAAAGACAATGCGGAGGCCATTAAGACGAGGGCAAGAAATAGGCTAATTCGCGTCATGGCAACCGCTCCTGCGACGCGAAATGGAATTCAGGAAGGTTGTATTGCTGCTGTATATCCGGAACAAAATGTTGTGCCCCCGCCGCTGGTAGCGGGGTGGCGGTACGCTCCGCCACTCGCAATACCGCCGAACGGGCACGCGGATTGGCTGACTTTTCCGCAGCATGCGGCAACACCCTGCCCAGGGCTTTCAAAACCGGTTGCGGCATATCACGCTCGGGAATCGGCAAGCGCGCATAGGCCTGGCCTGGCCGCGCGGCAGCCATAATGGTCTGCTTAACCAGCCGATCCTCTAAAGAATGAAAGCTAATGACTGCCATTCGTCCCCCGGTCTCTAGTAGCTCTAACGTTGACGCGAGGGCGCGTGCAAGTTCCTGGAGCTCCTGATTGAGGTGAATCCGTATAGCCTGAAAGGTACGTGTGGCCGGGTGGTGACCCGGTTTCCGCGTACGGACGACCCGGGCGACGAGCTCGGCGAGATCCCGCGTTGTGCATAACGGGTGGGATTCGCGGCGAGCAACAATCGCCTTTGCAATCTTGAAAGCAAACCGTTCTTCGCCATAGACTTTTATGACCTCCGTAATTTCCGCCAAGCTGGCTGTCTCCAGCCATTGCCGAGCAGTCCAACCAACACTGGTGTCCATGCGCATATCCAGCGGACCATCGCGCATAAACGAAAACCCTCGGGACGCATCATCAATCTGTGGTGATGACACCCCCAAATCCAGCATAATGCCGGTAATACTATCCACATCGTGGGCCTGCAACCGTGCCGTCAAGCGGGAAAATCCCGCATGAATTACCGTGACACGAGAATCCTGCTGAGCCAGCCGCTGGGCAACCTCAATCGCCGCCGGATCTTTATCAAACACAAACAATCGGGCCTCCGGCGCAAGCCGTGCCAATAAGGCCCGCGCATGACCACCGCGACCAAATGTGCCATCGACATATACCCCCTTACAGAGGGGTAACTCTGTTGATTGCTGCCTCCGCGCCGCCTGGAAATCCCTGGCTTTAAAATCCCCCTCGGTCAAGGCTGCCACAGTGGGCTGTGACAACACAGACTGGTGCGTAAAATCCATAGCAATTGTTTAAAAAGAAAAATGTTCCATGGCCGCTGGTACCCCATTCGCCAGATCCTCGGCTTCTTGGTGCTCCCAACGCGCGTTATCCCACAATTCAAAATGGCTTGCCATCCCCATCAGCAAGACTTCGCGCTCCAGACCAGCCGCCTGACGCAACTCTGGCGCAATCAGGATTCGGCCGGCACTATCCATTTGTACATCTTGTGCATAACCCAGCAATAAACGCTGTAATGAGCGCGCTTGCATGGGGAATGCAGCGATTTGTTCGCGCTTCTTTTCCCACTCATTACGGGGGTAAACCAACAAACAGCCATCGGGATGCCGGGTCAGTGTTAAACGCCCTTCAACCCGCGAGAGCAAGGCATCACGATGCCGGGTCGGAATTGAAATCCTCCCCTTGGCATCCATCGTGAGCGCATTACTCCCCTGAAACAATCACTTTCTCCCACTTTTTGGCACAAAATTCTACTTTGTCCCACTCTAAGGTAAGTGCAATTATAGGTCAAGCAGAAAAAAGGGTTTTTTCAATGGAAGCAAATACTTAGCGGCGCAATAACGACACAACGGTTTATTAAAAAAGTTATTCAAATCAAGATATTGCCAAGACTAGTGAATGTTGTTTGTGCAGAAAACTGGGGTAAACCCAAGGTAGACAAACGGTAACAAAGCATTAGATATGGAAAAGAAGAGAGGAAGGTCAGCCTATAGGCCGGATTCTGTAAGCAAGCGTGCTTGCCGGCGATCATTCATCTGGGCCTGCTATTACTAACAGGCTCTAGCCACCTACCCGCATACTTGGACGAGCCGCCCTTTTTGGCATGACGCCAAACATATGCCTATTTGGTGTTGCTCCGGGCAGAGGTTACCGCGTTTCACCTTGTAATGCCGCTAACGATAAGCGGCACCACAAACTCGTCTCTGTGGCCCTATTCCTCGCCACGCGATGAGATCGCATGACGGACGGCTGTTAGCCGCTACCCTGCTCTATGGAGTCCGGACCTTCCTCGATATCCACAAAAGATACCGCGATCGCCCGGCTGACCTCCCTGATCATTTTACCCGATCGCCTTATAATTGTCGTAGTATTTGAATCCACGCGCATTATTTGTTGTTATGGCAGCCAATCTAATTACTTTACAAGATGTTGTACTGGCCTTTGGCCATCACCCCCTCCTTGATCAGGCCTCCTTAAGCGTCAAGGAGAACGAGCGCATTGGACTCATTGGCCGCAACGGCACCGGAAAATCCTCCTTACTCAAACTGATTGCTGACGACCTTGCCCCCGATCAAGGAGAAGTCAAACGACGTCAGGGGCTTCGCATCGCCCTCGTTGAACAAGAGCCCAGTCTGCCGCCAAAGCTGACAGCATTCGAGCTACTGGCTGGCAACTATATTGAGGCCGAAGATTGGCAAAGACCTGCGTTGGCAAATCGTTATATTGATGAGCTAGGCTTAACCGCCGACCAAGAAATCGCAGGACTGTCCGGTGGCATGCGTAAACGCCTTGCGCTGGCTCAGGCGCTCATTAGCCGGCCGGAATTGTTGCTATTGGATGAACCCACCAACCACTTGGACTTTGAGGGAATCAATTGGCTGGAAACGTTGGTACGCAACGCCGATTGCACCTTTATTATTATTACCCATGATCGCCGATTTCTGGACACCATCACGACGCGTATCGTCGAACTCGATCGGGGCCAGCTCCTTAGCTTTCCGGGTAACTACACGAAATGGCAGGCCTATAAACAAGACTGGCTGGCCGCTGAAGCGCAAGAACAGGCACGTGCGGATAAATTCCTGGCTCAGGAGGAAGTATGGATTCGCACAGGCGTGCAAGCACGCCGCACAAGGAATGAAGGGCGGGTCAGGCGGCTGGAACGGTTACGACGGGAACGTGCAGAACGCCGTGAGCGACAAGGTAATGTCGCCCTGGCAGTGGCAGAAGGGCGCAAATCTGGCAAGCTTGTCGCCGAGCTGGAAAATATTAGGCAGGGTTTTAATGAGCGCACACTAATCAATGACTTTTCCACCACAATCATGCGGGGGGACCGTATTGGAATTGTTGGACCCAATGGCTGTGGCAAAACAACATTATTAAAAATTATCCTCGGAAACCTGAAACCGGATCAGGGTGTGGTCAAGCACGGCACCAACTTGACCATTGGCTACTTCGATCAAATGCGGGATCAACTTGATGAAACCAAGACACTGGTTGAAGCCGTCAACCCTGGAAGTGAATGGATTGAGATTGGTGATCAACGCAAACACGTTATGCGCTATCTGGAAGACTTCCTGTTTTCACCAGCACGATCACAGTCGCCCGTCTCTACATTATCAGGCGGCGAAAGAGCCCGGTTACTACTGGCACGGTTGTTCGCCCGACCAACCAATATTCTCGTGCTCGATGAACCCACCAATGATCTGGATATTGAAACGCTGGAACTGTTGGAAGAGCTGTTACAGGACTATAGCGGCACGGTCTTGCTTGTTAGCCACGACCGTACCTTCTTAAATAATGTGGTCACGCAATCAATAGTTTATTTAGGTGAGGGCCGATGGCAAGAATATGTGGGAGGCTACGATGATTGGGTGGCCCAGCTGGCCCAAGCCCAACCACCGCAATCACGTACTGCCAAAGGTCCCTCACCCACACCCAAACCGGCTCCCGCTGCCGATAAAAAGCCGTCGGATACAAACGTGCAGAGAAGCCGCAGGCCTGACCGGCTTACCAGCTGGGAAGAGCGAGAATTGGCCGATATCCCTGAAAAAATTGCTGCCATTGAAAAAGCTCAGGCCGAGCTGGCAAGCCAGCTCGCTGATCCTGAGCTTTATAAAGATGCAGCTGAAGAGATTCCCCGCCTTAACGCGCGCAACGAAGCATTGGAAGCTGACTTGCAAACCCTTTTCGAGCGCTGGGAGCAACTCGAGGAAAAAGCGCAAGCCAGCAGCCGTTAATGCGGGTCGTCAGATACCGTCCAGGCCAGCGTTTGACCGGCACCAAGCGGGACAATGGTTGCGTCGCCCGCCGGCACCGATGCCGGCACCGCATAGTCTCTGCGTTGTAGCGTGATCGTCTCGGTGTTCACCGGCAACCCATAAAACTTGGGGCCGTTAATGCTTGCAAATGCCTCTAAGCGATGTAACTTTTCAGCGGCTTCAAACGCGGTCGCATATAACGCCATTGCATGGGGTGCGGTATAACAGCCAGCACATCCACAGGCACTTTCTTTCGCGCCGGCAAGATGCGGGGCGCTATCGGTACCCAGGAAGAATCGATCACTGTCCCCTGTTGCTGCGCGTAATAGCGCTTGGCGGTGCTTCTCCCGCTTCAATATGGGCAAGCAATAATAATGCGGGCGAATCCCGCCCTGAAAAAGATGGTTACGGTTATAAAGCAGGTGTTGAGGCGTGATAGTAGCGCCTATAGGGCCTTCGGCGTGTGCCACATAATCAACGCCATCTGCCGTTGTCAAGTGCTCAAAGACCACCTTGAGCTCGGGTAACGCTTGGCGTAAAGGGATCATGACACGCTCTATAAAGACTGCCTCCCGATCAAAGATATCCACCGCGGGGTCAGTCACCTCTCCGTGCACCAACAACGGTACACCATGTGTTTGCATGGCCTCTAGCGCAGGCATGCAGCGACCAAACAGGTCCGTTACGCCGTCGGCCGAATTGGTGGTGGCACCGGCCGGATACAACTTCACGGCGCGAACACCTTCAGACTGTGCTGCCTGGGCAATATCCTCCGGCGTCGTATCATCCGTTAAGTACAGTGTCATTAACGGCGTGAAACCATGATCCGGCCCCATTGCCTGGTTGGCAGCAGCAAGAATCTCCTGGCGGTAAGCCTGCGCCTGGATCACGTTAACAACCGGCGGTTGTAAATTGGGCATAATAATTGCCCGTTTAAACTGGCGCGCCGTATCTGCGATAACGGCCTGCAAGACGTCACCTTGACGCACATGCAGGTGCCAGTCGTCCGGGCGAATGAGTGTCAATGTGTTGCTCATATGGCATTACACACCAGTAATCGCAACCGACTTGGTATTTAGATACGACTCAACAGCTTCGTAGCCACCTTCGCTGCCATAGCCGGAATCCTTAATTCCTCCAAACGGTAATTCTGCTGATGGCGTAGAAGGCTGGTTGATCCATAGCATGCCCGCCTGTACCTCGTGCGATAGCAACTGGACGTTACGATAAGACTGGGTAAAAGCGTATGCGGCCAGACCATAAGGCAGTCGATTAGCCTCTACAATGGCTTCTTCCAGAGCACTAAACGTTTTAATGCCTGCTACTGGACCAAACGGCTCGCTGTTAAACAAGTCCAAGGTAACGGATTCCGTGCGAACCACTGTAGGCGCGAAGAAATTCCCCGCGGTACCAACGCGTTCCCCCCCGGTAAGTACTTCAGCACCACTTTCCAAGGCGTTTGCCATAACACGCTCCATGGCCTCAATACGTCGCGGATTTGCCAATGGTCCCATGGTGGTGTCTTGTTCGAGGCCATCGCCTAACTTGACGCCTTGCGCCCGCGCCACGAATTTCTTGGCAAACTGATCGGCAATAGACTCATGCACCAAGAAGCGCGTTGGCGAGATACAGACTTGACCGGCATTTCGAAACTTGGCACTCGACGTTATTTTCACCGCCACATCAATATCCGCATCCTCTGCTACGATTACCGGCGCATGTCCTCCAAGCTCCATGGTAACGGGCTTCATATGACTACCAGCCATGGCCGCTAATTGCTTGCCAACGACGGTAGAGCCTGTAAAGGTAACTTTACGAATAATAGGGTGAGGTATTAAGTAGGACGAAATCTCTGCAGGCTCCCCATAGACAAGCCCCACCACGCCTTCGGGAATCCCCGCGTCAATAAATGCCTGAAAAAGTGCCGCAGGAGACGCTGGCGTTTCCTCGGCTGCCTTACACAAAAAGGAACAACCGGCCGCCAATGCACCACCAAGCTTACGAACCACTTGGTTAATCGGGAAGTTCCATGGCGTAAATGCTGCAACCGGACCGATGGGCTCCTTATAAACCAATTGCTGTGAGGCAGGATTTCGGGAGGGAACAATCCGCCCATAAACACGCATGCCCTCATCGGCAAACCAATCAATAATTGCCGCGCCAGCAATGATCTCGCCCTTGGCTTCCCCCAACGGCTTGCCTTGCTCCATGGTCATCAGACGTGCAATGTCGTCCGCCCTTTCCCGCACCAGGCCGGCGGCTTTTCGCATAATAAGGGAACGATCGTATGCAGCCATTTTGCGCCAGGTTTCAAAGCCACGCTGGGCCGCATCCAGTGCTTGATCAAGATCGGACTGACCCGCACACGCCACCGTGCCAATGGTCTCGCCGGTCGCGGGGTTAACAACAGGCCGATCTGCCTTGTTTGCCGCATCGACCCACTGGTTATTAATTAACAGCTTGGTATCAGGATATACAGTTGTCGTCATTGCTCAAAACCATAAAAATTACACACAAAAACTTGAAGCGTCTACTCCTCAATAGGCCCATTGTAGCCGCTAAGTCCAGTTAGTAATCAAACGATGAGAGGAACAACTCCGTATGCAGATAGTAAAACACCCCGTCACATGGAATGCGACGGGGTGTTTTTTGTATTATGCCTGACGATGACCTACTTTCACAGACGCGAGTCCACTATCATCGGCGCTAAGGCGTTTCACGGTCCTGTTCGGGATGGTAAAGGCGTGGGTCCACCTTGCTATGGTCGTCAAGCGTAAAGCTGTTTTGGCGTGCTCGCGGGATCATGTCCTGCGCGTGGCCAACAATCTGGGTAAAGAAGCACACGGCCTGCCCGGGCGGTGTTACCACTCGGGGGCCACAATGAAGGGCTTGCCTGGGCGGGCAAGCCTGTGTGTGTTTTGTGATCGACTTAATCATTACGGTTCAATCGTTGTAACGGTTGATTGAACGGGGTTGGCTTTACGCGTACACGTTATGCGCTAACCCTCAAGGTTATAGGATCAAGCCGCACGGGCAATTAGTACTGGTTAGCTGCGTGCATTGCTGCACTTCCACATCCAGCCTATCAACGTTGTGGTCTACAACGACCCTTCAGGGGGGTCAAGCCCCCGGGATACCTAATCTTCAGACGAGCTTCCCGCTTAGATGCTTTCAGCGGTTATCTCTTCCGTACGTAGCTACTCGGCAATGCCATTGGCATGACAACCGATACACCAGCGGTACGTCCACTCCGGTCCTCTCGTACTAGGAGCAGGCTCTGTCAAGTATCCAACGCCC
>Ga0209487_1000066_pt1 | contig 96932 bp, 96 predicted proteins | sample Poulit2012_FD_187524 | JGI IMG/M metagenome (GOLD analysis project Ga0209487, IMG submission 187524) | Agricultural soil microbial communities from Georgia to study Nitrogen management - Poultry litter 2012 (SPAdes) (version 2) | ecosystem: Environmental > Terrestrial > Soil > Agricultural land...
GTATCAGTTTCATTTTTTGTTTTCCTTGGGTGGGTTTAGATTTGACTGCTTTACTCAGTACAGGGTATTATTTTGTGTTTTCTTTATCAATGGAAGTGTCGGAGGGAGAATAATGCTTTCAAAGCTCGGCTCTCTGGATACTTTAGCTTTTACAGAACGGGGCGAAGAGCTTTCATCTAAGTGCTCTGTTACACTGTTTAGTCGGGCTATCGAGGGTTTGCCCAAGCAGGACAAGGCGCAGATGATTGATTGGCAGCTGAGGGGCGAAACCGACTCTGCTGGTCATCGACTTTTACGTGTGCGTTTAGAGGGCGCGATTCGTTTAGAATGCCAGCGTTGCCTAGAGGCATTTGATTATCCCGTACAGACTGAAAATGCTTTTTTACTGGTCGAATCAGAAAGCGAGCTTGCCATCGGCGAAGATGATCCCGAGGCCTTAGAGCGTATTTTGATCGCTCGCAAGTTCGACGGTTTTGAGTTATTAGAAGACGAGCTTATACTTAGCTTGCCCTATGTGCCTGTTCACGACGTGTGTCCCAATCTATCTGACGAGTTTTTCACAGATGATGAGGAAGAGGCCGAGAGCGCAAAAAGGAAAAATCCCTTCAAGGTGCTCAAGCAGCTAAAAAAGGATTCATAGTGTGCCCGTCCAGGGCTTTGTAAAAGTCACAGAGAATTTTTAATACGATTTAATCTGATTGGATTGGATTCAATCACACTTTACTAAGGAGTCATCATGGCTGTCCCAAAGTCAAAAATTAGCCCTTCACGTCGCGGTATGCGTCGGGCTCACGATTCACTGAAAAAGCCTGCTTTGGCTATTGAGCAAACCACCGGTGAGGTGCATTTGCGTCATCACATCAGTCCCAATGGGGTCTACCGTGGCCGCAAGGTCCTAAACACCAAGTTCGACGAGTAAAGCGCTACCGACGTTTTCCGTGAACGTGATTAATGTCAAATAAAACAATTCGTATTGCCATCGATTGCATGGGCGGTGACCATGGCTTGCCTGTCACCTTGCCTGCTGCGGTCAAGTTTGCCCAAGAGCACCCCGATACTCACTGTTTGCTGGTCGGTGACCAATCTCGTATCGAGGCGCAGTTACGCGCTTTGCCACAGGTTGGCCGCGACTGGTTTACTATCGTCCATACCGATGAGGTCGTAGATATGGATGACTCGGTCGAGGTTGCTCTGCGACGCAAACGAAAGTCATCCATGCGTCTCGCTGCTCAGGCAGTAAAGGACAATAACGCCGATGCCTGTATATCAGCGGGTAATACCGGTGCGTGGGTGGCGATTTCGCGTTATGTCCTCAAGACCCTAGATGGCATCAGCCGTCCGGCTATTGCGACATCCATTCCCAATCAGAATGGCGGGGCCACAATCATGCTCGATTTGGGGGCCAATGTAGATTGCAGTGCCGAGCACTTATTACAGTTCGCTATGTTAGGCACAGCGTTGGCATCAATTGTCGACGGTCGCGAGCAGCCCACTGTGGGTTTGCTAAACATTGGCGAAGAGGTCATCAAGGGCAACGAGGTTGTCAAACAGGCCGCCGAGCTCTTACGCAACAGCGGGCTTAATTTTTATGGCAACGTCGAAGGCGACGATTTGTGCCGCGGAACCGTTGACGTCATGGTCTGTGACGGGTTCGTGGGCAATGTTGTGTTAAAGTCGCTCGAAGGTCTGGCCAAGATGGTGGCCAAAATGCTCCGCGAGGAGTTCACCCGTGACATGCTCAGTATGGTGGCAGGCGTTGTGGCCAAACCAGTACTTGCACGTTTGGGTGGTCGCGTTGATAACCGTCAGTACAACGGTGCGGCATTACTTGGTCTACGTGGCGTCGTCATCAAGAGCCACGGTTCAGCCGATGCGCTGGCCTTTGGCTATGCTTTACAGCGTGCCCGTGATGCAGTTCGCAACGGTCTTCTAGACGGCACGACACGCGCTATTGAGCGTATCCAAGAAAGCCTGCAACAAGCTCAGCTGGAACAGCAGCTGCCATTGGCCACCGGGACAGAATCAACGTCCTAGTGGCATTTTGTTAGCCCCAAGGTGTTTTAGGAAGTTCAATGATGCCTTTCGCCAAAATTATCGGTACCGGTGCGTATTTGCCCCCCAATGTAGTGTCTAATGACCAGCTGGCAGCCGAGCTCGCTGAAAAAGGGGTGGAAACGTCTGATCAATGGATTGTCGAGCGTACCGGGATTCGGCAACGCCATTTAGCCGATAAAGGGGCGCGATGTAGTGATTTAGCTACACGCGCAGCGCAACAGGCGCTTGAGCGCGCTGCTATTAGTGCTGATTCTCTCGATCTCATTATCGTGGCGACCTCTACCCCTGATGTGATTTTTCCCAGTACTGCTTGTTTGGTACAAAACAATATCCAAGCCGTTCAGGCTGCTGCCTTTGATGTGCAAGCAGTCTGCAGCGGCTTTATTTATGCCCTGAGCACGGCCAATGCTTTTATTCGCTCGGGGCAGGCGCAGCGCGTTTTGGTGATCGGTTCCGAGGTTTTTTCTAGTATTCTCGATTGGACGGATCGCTCGACTTGCGTTTTATTTGGAGATGGCGCTGGGGCTGTGGTCCTCGAGGCCAGTGATTCTCCAGGGATTTTGGCCACAGAGCTGCACGCAGACGGCAAACAAGAAGGCATCTTGCATGCACGCGGTGGGGTCGCCTATGGCGAGGTACACGGAGACCCTTTTTTGCGCATGGATGGTCAGGCTGTATTTAAATTCGCTGTTAATGCGTTATCTCGTTCGGCTAAGTCAGTTTGCCAGCAAGCCAATGTTTTGCTTGATGAGGTCGATTGGTTGATTCCTCACCAGGCAAATTTACGTATTATTAATTTTATTGCTCGCAAGCTACAGACGCCTACCGATCGTGTCGTGGTGACTGTTGATCAACATGCTAATACTTCAGCGGCCAGTGTTCCCTTGGCGTTGCATGCGGCAGTTGCCGATGGGCGCATAGTGCCTGGGCAATTAACCATGCTCCAGGGCGTTGGGGGTGGGTTTACTTGGGGCTCTGTGTTGGTACGCATGTAGATGATAAATAGGTGTAAAAGCACTGCTAGGTTTAGTGTTGCAGTGCTTGTGATATTTAATATAGCGGCGATAAATAACGGGAAAATAGGGTAATAAGAAATGAAACTAGCCTTTGTGTTTCCAGGTCAGGGCTCTCAGTCAGTGGGGATGTTGGATGCTTGGCTCGAGCAGCCCGGTGTTACTGAGTTACTGAACGAGGCCAATGCGGCTTTGGGCGAAGATCTCAGTGAAATCATTGCCCAAGGCCCGGCAGAAGAGCTCAATCTAACAGTCAACACACAACCTGCGATGCTGCTCAGTGCAGTACTCATGTATCGTCAGTGGATTCAAGCCGGTGGCATGCAGCCCGAAATCATGGCCGGCCATAGTTTGGGCGAATACTCAGCTTTGACAGCTGCGGGTGCCTTGACCCTGCCTGATGCACTTAGATTAGTACGTGTTCGCGCTAGCGCCATGCAAGACGCCGTGCCTGTTGGCCAAGGCGCCATGGCTGCTGTGATAGGTTTGGATGACGAAGCCATCGAGGCCGTCTGTGCGCAGTGCAGCAGCGATACGCAAATCGTACAGGCTGTGAATTATAATGCGCCCGGTCAAGTCGTTATTGCGGGCCATCGCGAGGCGGTCGAGCAGGCTTGCGAACGCGCCAAAGCAGAGGGCGCGCGCAGAGCATTGGTATTGCCGGTTTCTGCACCTTTTCATTCCAGTTTGCTCGAGCCTGCAGCCCAAGTATTACAGGCTGCATTGGCAGATATTTCGTTAGGGCAGCCCCAGATAACAGTGATTAACAACGTTGATGTTGAAAGCCCAGACGATCCCGCTCAAATCAAAGACGCTTTGGTGCGCCAGGCTTGGCACCCTGTACGATGGGTAGAGACTATTCAGGCCATGCAGGCGCGCGGCGTTACCCATATTGTTGAATGTGGCCCTGGGCGTGTGCTCAGTGGTCTGGTGCGTCGTATTGATCGCAGTTTGACGGCGTTGTCATTTAGCGATCCTGATTCGATGCACACGGTCTTGGAAAAACTAAAGGCATAATTATGTCAAAACCATTGGAAAGCAAGATTGCCCTGGTCACAGGGGCGACTCGGGGGATTGGGCAAGCCATCGCAGCCCAGTTACAGGCCGAGGGTGCAACTGTGATTGGTACCGCAACCTCTGACGAAGGTGCCGAGCGTATCCAAGCGGCTTTAGAGCCTTTGGGTGGTCGCGGGGTATGTTTGGATGTGAATGATGATGCCGCTTGTGATGCACTGTTGGCTCAGTTAGCAGAACAAGGTGGGCCCCACATTTTAGTTAATAATGCCGGGATTACCCGAGATAATCTCGCCATGCGACTCAGCGATGATGACTTTGATGCGGTAGTCGCTACTAATTTGCGTTCAGTCTTTCGTTTGAGTCGTGGGGTGATTCGCCCTATGATGAAAGCCCGCTGGGGGCGTATAATCAACATTAGCTCTGTGGTAGGCTATAGTGGCAACGCAGGGCAGGCTAACTACGCAGCAGCCAAGGCTGGCGTAGCTGGGATGACACGCTCCTTAGCGCGCGAGCTAGGGCGCCGCAACATCACAGTTAACTGCGTCGCACCGGGCTTTATTGATACCGATATGACTCGGGCGATTCCAGAAAATCAGGCCAAGGCCTTGCTTGATCAGGTGCCTTTAGGTCGTTTTGGCGAGGCCGACGAAATAGCCAATGCAGTCTGTTTCTTGGCCGGACCAAAAGCATCCTACATAACAGGTACTACCATCCATGTCAATGGCGGCATGTACATGTAGGGTTTGGTTTAATTTGCAGGTAGGGGTAAAATTACCTCGATTTAAATTACATGGCTCGAATACCTGATTGTTTTGACAGGCGCTCGTGTTATCAGACTTGTAACTAAACGGGTCAAATATTCTGGGCAGCATGACAAAACAGATGGCAATATATGTGATAGTAGCTTGCGATACTTTGGCGTGGTTTACACAATAGGGTAACGACAGATATTATTCACACGAGCCTTTTAGTTTGTTTTGCTTATTAATTTTTAGGGATTAATTGGGATTCAGTTCCCCGACTTGGAGAATTTGCATGGAAAGCATCGAACAGCGCGTCAAGAAGATTGTCGCAGAGCAACTTGGCGTAAACGAGGCCGAGATCAAAAATGAGTCTTCTTTTCTTGACGACCTCGGTGCCGACTCGCTCGACATGGTCGAGCTCGTGATGGCGCTCGAAGACGAATTCGAAACAGAAATACCAGACGAAGAGGCTGAAAAGATCACGACAGTTCAGCAAGCCGTTGACTACATTAACGCTAATAGCAAGCAGTAGTGATCGGGTGGGGCAGTAGCTTACCGCCCCGATACGTGTGGCGGTTTCTCGCGATAGACCACTGCAGCTATGATGGTTTTCCTTCATGTTGATGTCAGGTGCCTGTCGTCCGAGCAACCGCTTTTTTTGTGTTAATAGGAGTCATCCGTGAAACGACGTGTCGTGATTACAGGTTTAGGCATCGTTTCCCCTGTGGGCAATGATGTTAAAACCGCTTGGGATAACATTATCAATGGGCGCTCTGGCATCAGCAAGATCACCCGTTTTGATCCCTCCGCACTCAGTGTTCACATAGCGGGTGAGGTTAAGGGCTTCGATGAGACGGAATACATCACCGCCAAAGAGGCCAAGCAGCTTGACACTTTCATCCACTATGGTTTGGCAGCCGGTTTACAGGCTTGGCGCGATTCCGGCCTTGAGGTTACCGACGAGAATGCCGAACGCATTGGGGTGATTGTGGGGTCGGGCATCGGTGGTTTGCCGCGCATCGAGCTAGCGCAGACCGACTATTTAAATCGTGGGCCGCGCCGCATTTCGCCTTTCTTTGTGCCGGGGTCGCTGATTAATTTGGTCTCGGGCCAGCTCTCTATCAATTTAGGCCTAAAAGGCCCCAGCTATGCGGTAGTATCTGCGTGCACAACGGGTTTGCATTCTATTGGTGATGCGGCTCGTTTGATTAAGTACGGTGATGCAGACGTTATGATCGCTGGGGGTGCCGAGGCCACCGTCTCGCCCTTGGGCATTGGCGGTTTTGCTGCTATGCGTGCGCTGTCTACGCGCAATGATGACCCAGAAACTGCTTCTCGCCCTTGGGACGTCGATCGTGATGGCTTTGTCCAAGGCGAAGGCGCTGGGGTGCTTGTGCTCGAGGAATACGAGCATGCCAAAAAGCGCGGTGCTCGCATCTATGGCGAGTTAGTTGGTTATGGGATGAGCTCAGACGCGCATCACATTACCATGCCAGATAGCGACGGTCCGCGTCGCGGCATGACTAACACCTTGCGCGATGCACAGCTCAACCCGGATCAGGTGCACTACATCAACGCACATGGGACATCGACCCCACTAGGTGACATCAACGAGACTAAATCCATCAAGCTCGCATTTGGTGATCACGCTAATGATCTCGTGGTCAGTTCCACCAAGTCCATGACCGGACATTTGTTGGGTGCAGCCGGGGGTGTAGAGGCCGTATTTACCACTTTGGCGGTGCATGAGCAGATCGCTCCTCCGACCATTAATATCTTTAACCAGGATCCTGAGTGCGATTTGGATTACTGTGCTAACGAAGCGCGCAAAATGCCCATTGATTATGCGCTGACCAACTCTTTTGGGTTTGGTGGCACCAATGGCACTTTGGCCATAGGGCGTGTTGAATAAAACTACTAGCTTATTAGCTATGGACAGAAAAACCCAACAATGGCAGGTGCACCCTATCGGGCATGCCGGCTGGTTGGGTTTTTTTCTTTGGCTGTGTCTTTTGCTTTTCCTGGTTGTCTGGCTCGCGCAATATGCACTTGGGTGGGCGGTAGCGCTCAGTCTGGTGGGCGGTGCTTTAGCTATTAATGCTTTAATTCGTAGCTCAAGCAATCCAAAACAAGAACTTAGATTATGCCGTCATTCAGGCAGGTTATTATCCGGACTAGCTGGCCCGCTGCAGCCACGTCGAATGTGGTGTAGCCCTTATTTTTGTACACTGTTACTGGATACAGATTCTGAATCTGGTGCAAAACAGCGCTGGGTGGTGTGTTGGCGCCACCACCACACTGCCGAACAGTGGCGCGCCCTGGTGCGTCTGTTAAGAACAGGTGCTTGGGCTCCTCAAGCAATGCGCAATCACTGAGGGAAAAAAGATGAAAAGCAACGATGTAGATGCTGATTTGGTTGCGCGGGCGCAAAAAGGTGATAAACGGGCTTTTGATTTGTTGGTGCTCAAATACCAACGGCGGATCATGCGCCTGTTAGGGCGTATGGTTCGTGATGTTGACGAGCTCGAGGATTTAGCTCAGGAGACCTTTGTTAAAGCCTATCGTGCCATTAAGCAGTTTCGAGGTGATAGTGCTTTTTACACCTGGCTTTATCGCATTGCTATTAATACCGCACGCAATTGGCAATCACGGCAATACCGGCAGCCACGCACTGTCGAGCCCTTTGAAAACGAGGATGGGGAAACTTTTGACCAAGTAGAGAACCTAACAGACATAAGCACCCCCGAGTCCATCTTGTTTAGCAAGCAGGTTGCCCAAACAATTCAGGATACGCTCAAGGGTTTGCCCGATGAATTGAGAACCGCGCTCGAGCTTCGCGAGGTTGAGGGCATGACCTATGAGGAAATTGCCCAAGCAATGGGCTGTCCCATTGGTACCGTGCGTTCACGGATCTTTAGGGCGCGTGAGGCGGTAGCAAACGCGCTACGTGCTCTACGCGAAGGGGGTGCACTTTGAGTCATCTCGGGTATCACAGTGTAAATACATATGCTTGTTTGCAGGTAAATGCCACCATGCGGGTCAACACACCAGGAGTCATCAATGCGTAAAAAATCTATTGAACAAGTTACGGTGGCTACCAGCCATTGGGAGGAAAGTGTTTCCACCTGGGTTGATGGTGAAGCGGCCATCCGTCCCGAGGATTTGGATAGTCCTTATGGGCGGCAGTTGTGGGATACCTATCATTTGATTGGTGATGTAATGCGCAGCCAAGAATTAGCTCTCGAGCCTTCCGAGCGATTTTATGCGCGTGTCTCAAAAGCTATCGACGAAGAGCCCACCGTTGTCGCACCGGGTCGCGTGCACACTTATTGGCCGCGTCGCTGGTCAGGGGTAGCTGTGGCAGCTGCGATGATATTGGCCCTGGGCGTCTGGTTAGGCATGGATTCAACCGCGCCAGTAACGGAAGAGGCACCTTTGTTGGTGCAGGCCGAGGATGAGCTGCCCTGGAGTGATTACATTGATGCGCATCAATCGCTAGCAGGGGTTGCACCAGCGCGTTATGCCTCATTTGCTGATGGTGTTCAATAGGTTAAATATAATGATGACGGTTGGGTCTATTTTTTCTCGAATGTGGGTATGGGCCACTGTGGTACTGCCAGCGATGGTATTTGGCAGTGTCGTATATGCGGCACCTCTGAGCTCTGCCGAGACTATGGAATTATTAAATAATGTTCAGCAGGCTGCTCAAACCGAGGATTATGCTGGCATAATTACTCATAACAACGGCAAAGAGACCCAGTCTATGTATTTGGTCCATATTGTGGATGGCAAAGGTGAGCGAGAGCGTCTTGTGCTGCTCGATGGTGCCGAGCGCGAGTTTTTACGTGAAAATGAAATTACTCAGTGCTTGCTCCCAAACGAAGAGATCGTCATTCTAGAGCCTTCTCGAACGGATCGTTTTCCAGGCTTATTACACAGTCAGGACATCGATGTATCCGAGTCATATCAAATGACCTCCCTCGAGCAGTCCGCACGGATCGCTGGGCGTGAATGTCAAATGTATCAATTAGATCCGGTTGACGAACAGCGTTTCGGCTATCGATTGTGCGTAGACCAAGAGACTTCTCTTTTGCTGCAAATGCAAACACTAGATGAACAAGAGCGATTGGTTTTACAGGTGGCATTTGCTAGTGTAGATGTAGGAGCGCAGGTGGATTCATCTCGCTTAGAGTCTCCTTGGGATGTCCAGGAATGGCGTACGATCAGTGCCGATATGGACGAGGTCGATCTCAGCAGCCAAGGATGGCGTATACCGTATCCGTCTGGTTTTGTGCCTATCAAACAAGTGGTGCGTTCCATGCCGCAGACACGACAGGTCGCCCAGTTATTATTGTCAGATGGTTTGGCTGCGATTTCTGTATTCATCGAGCCGGTCAGTGGCCAGGGACAACGCTTACATGCCGAAGATGGCAAGAAAATGGGTGGGGTGTATCTGCACCGGACCCAGATCGGGGAAAATTGGCTCACGCTCACTGGCGAGGTGCCGTTGGAAACATTGCAGTACTTAGGTCAGCATACGCAGTTTGTGCCCTTGACCAGCCACAATTAATTCGCGTCATAGGAGTGCTTTATGCAACATAGCATGCGTCAAATCAAAGATAACAACCGACCATGGGTCCATTATTGGGCGCTATTACTTCTTAGTCTGGGCTTGTTATTTAGCTATAGTCTGGCGGCGCAAGGACGTATTGAAAATTTGCCCGACTTTACCCAGATTGTCGAAGAAACAGAAGGCTCGGTAGTAAACATTCGTACCACTGAATCTGTGCCCGTACGTTCGGGGCATGGGTTTGGCAGTGATCCTTATGATTTTTTCCGTTGGTTCTTTGGGCCCGATGCAGTACCAAAGCGGGGTCCACAGCAGCCGCACCAAGAGCCCGAGGAGCAGATTGTACCGCGCGGTGTAGGCTCGGGTTTCGTCATCTCGGATGATGGCTACATTTTGACCAATAACCATGTGGTCGCTGATGCAGAGGATATTTACGTCACCTTTGTAGATGGCGAGGAATACTCTGCCGAGGTGATAGGTACTGACGAACGTACCGATGTGGCGCTTATCAAAATAGATGCCAAAGACCTCACACCCTTGCCCATTGGTAACTCTAAAAAGCTGAAAAAAGGCGAGTGGGTCCTGGCTATCGGTTCGCCTTTTGGATTGGATGCCACCGTAACGGTAGGGGTTGTCAGTGCGATTAATCGTGATACGGGTGATTACCTGCCTTTTATTCAAACTGACGTGGCAGTTAACCCTGGTAACTCGGGTGGGCCATTGCTAAATACCCAAGGCGAGGTGGTTGGGATTAATGCCCAAATCGTTTCTCGCAGTGGCGGGTTCATGGGGATTTCCTTGGCCATCCCAATTGATGAGGCCATGGACGTCGTTGATCAACTCAAAGAGCACGGCAAAGTCACCCGCGGTCGCATTGGTGTCCAAATCACTAATGTTGATGATGAGGTCGCCAAAGCAATTGGTCTAGACAGCCACAAAGGTGCACTGGTCAGCCATGTCGAAGAAGATGGCCCTGCCGCCAAAGCAGGCGTGCGTAGTGGTGATGTGATCTTGGAATTCGATGGCAAACAGGTCAAACAAATGAGCGACTTGCCACGTATTGTTGGAGCAACCCAGCCAGGTACCAAGGCTAAGATGAAAGTCTGGCGCAAAGGCAAGAGCGAAACCCTCAAGGTTACCGTGGATGAGCTCAAAACCGGCGACACCCAAGGCAAGGCACCTACCGCACCCCAAGAGCAAAGTAGTGATCGTCTCGGCCTGAGCGTTGCCGCGCTGGATGACGATGACAAACGTCGCTTGGGTATCGACGAGGGTGTTGTGGTCGAATCTGCCAGCGGACCCGCAGCACGTGTCGGGTTGTCCTCTGGCGATATTATCCTACGCATCAATGACGAGGATATTGATTCCGTCAAAGATTACGCCAAGGTCGTCGAAAAGCTACCCGCCGACAAACAGGCTGCTATTTTAGTGATGCGTGGTGGTAACGCCCAGTGGGTATTAATCACACCCTCTGAATAATCTCTAAATATAAGCTAAAATACTGCTAGCCAAAGGGGGCGCCCGATGCGCCTCCTTTTTTTTGCCAACCCTCTGATTTCTTTAGGGTATGATGCAAATACTCGAATCAACATTTTATTCAGTTACATGACAACCAAATCTATGGAGTTTATCCGCAATTTTTCTATCATCGCTCACATTGATCACGGTAAATCCACCTTGGCAGACCGTATTATTCAACAATGTGGCGGGCTTGAAGATCGTGAAATGTCCACTCAGGTATTGGATTCTATGGACATCGAACGCGAACGCGGGATTACTATCAAGGCGCAAACGGCAGCGCTGACTTATAAGGCCAAAGATGGCAATGAATATCGCTTGAATTTGATTGATACACCTGGGCACGTAGACTTTTCTTATGAGGTCAGTCGCTCTTTATCCGCTTGCGAGGGGGCGCTGTTAGTGGTGGATGCCTCCCAAGGGGTCGAGGCACAGACTGTGGCTACTTGCTACACAGCGATCGACCAAGAGCTCGAGGTCATACCAGTACTGAATAAAATTGATTTGCCCTCTGCTGATCCTTATGCGGTCAGCGATGAGATCGAGGATGTCATTGGTATTGACGCTACCGACGCGATACAGGCCAGTGCAAAGACCGGGCAAGGCATTGATGAAATCCTCGAAACGATTGTCCAACGTGTCCCGGCCCCAGAGGGTGACCGCGAGGCGCCCTTACAAGCCCTGATTATCGACTCTTGGTTTGATAACTATGTGGGCGTCATTATGTTGGTGCGCATTGTTAATGGCAAACTCAAGGAAAAAGACCCCATTCAACTGATGTCTAATGAGGCACAACACGAGGTAGACCATATTGGTGTATTTACCCCCAAAGCTACCCCAGTCAAACAATTAGAGGCGGGTGAGGTCGGCTTTGTAGTGACCGGCATCAAAGAGCTCGAGCAGGCCCAGGTCGGGGATACCATTACGCATAGCGGCCATCGTGCTGCCAAACAGCCGTTGCCTGGTTTCCAAGAGGTCAAACCACAGGTCTTCGCGGGTCTATATCCCGTAGAGAGCAGTGAATACGATCAACTGCGCGATTCATTAGAAAAGCTCAAGCTCAATGACGCTTCGCTAATGTTCGAGCCCGAGGTCTCTCAGGCATTAGGTTTTGGTTTCCGCTGCGGCTTTTTGGGCTTGCTGCATATGGAAATTGTCCAAGAGCGGCTCGAGCGTGAATTCGATATGGATATCATCACGACGGCTCCATCGGTGATCTACGAGGTAGTGCGCACTGATGGCGAGGTCCTCTACGTGGATAGCCCCTCACAAATGCCCGAGGTCAGTGATATCGAAGAGGTCCGCGAGCCCATTGTCGAGGTCAACCTGCTCATGCCCCAAGACTATGTCGGCCCTGTCATGACATTGTGTAATGCCCGACGTGGGATCCAGAAAAACATGACTTATTTGGGCAAACAGGTCAGTTTGGTATTCGAGATTCCGCTGGCTGAGATCGTTTTGGATTTCTTTGACCGTCTTAAGTCTGTGTCTCGTGGGTATGCCTCGATGGATTACGAGTTTCTGGAATACCGCACATCAGATGTCGTCAAAGTCGATCTATTGATCAATGGTGACCGTGTAGATGCTTTGTCCATGATTGTGCATCGAGAGAGTGCCCGTACACGTGGTCGCGAGGTCGCCACTAAAATGCGCGAGATTATCCCTAGACAAATGTTTGAGATCGCCATCCAAGCAGCTATTGGCAATGATGTCATTGCCCGCGAAAATGTACGCGCTTTGCGTAAAAACGTGCTGGCTAAGTGTTATGGTGGGGATATTTCACGCAAGCGCAAATTGCTCGAAAAGCAAAAAGCAGGTAAGAAACGCATGAAGCAGGTGGGCAACGTCGAGATCCCACAAGAGGCGTTTTTAGCCATATTGCAAGTAGAAGATTAATAAACTAAAGGTGGCGCATGCACTGGGATTTTGCCTTAATACTATTTGTCTTGCTCGTGTTGACGGGCATCGTGTGGGTGTACGATCGCTTTTTTCATGCTAAAGAGCGTCGCCTCAAGGGTGAGCAAGCGGTAGCGGCATTACCTGCTGCTGGCAGCATGCCCGCCGATGAGCGAGCCGCTCTCGAGAAAAAAACCTACGAGCGGGCAGCGCGTATGCCTTGGTGGATTGAGTACGGCGCCAGTTTTTTTCCGGTTATTCTGTTTGTCTTTGTATTGCGTTCTTTTATTGTCGAGCCGTTTCGTATTCCCTCTGGCTCGATGCTGCCGACATTGCAAAATGGTGACTTTATTTTGGTCAACAAATTTGATTATGGCATTCGCTTACCCGTAGTGAATAAAAAACTCATCCCGGTGGGCGAGCCCAAAGTTGGCGATGTATTGGTCTTTAAGTATCCGCTGAATACCGATATTGATTACATTAAGCGGGTAGTAGGCACACCGGGTGATACGTTGGAATATAAAAACCAGCGGTTATATCTCAACGGCACCGAGGTCAAACAGGTCCGAGACGGGGATTACTTTGAGCCTGACCGCGCACAGTATATCAATCAATACAAAGAGTATCTCGGTGATGAGACCAATGAGATTTTGGTAAATCCCAATGTCAATCTGAACATTACTCCCATCGTGCGCTTCCCTCATTTTGACCAGTGTGAATATCGGCATAGCAGTGTGCGTTGCGAGGTTCCCGAGGGCTACTACTTTGTGATGGGAGATAATCGAGACAACAGCTTGGATAGCCGTTTTTGGGGTTTTGTACCCGAGGAAAATATCGTCGGTCGTGCTTTCTTCATCTGGATGAACTTTAATGATTTTGGGCGTATAGGACGTTTTCACTGATGTCGGCATTGGATTCCCTGCAAAAAGCTCTGGGCTACCAGTTTGAGCACAGTGCGCTCTTAGAGCAGGCCCTGACCCATCGCAGTTATGCCGCCAAGCACAACGAGCGGCTCGAATTCTTGGGTGACGGGGTGCTAAACTTTGTAGTAGCCGCACTTTTATTCGAGCAATTTCAACGCATTGACGAGGGCGATCTGTCACGAGTGCGCGCCAGTCTAGTCAAACAAGACACCCTGGCCGAGTTAGCCCAACAGCTACAGCTGTCTGATTTATTACGCCTAGGCGAGGGTGAACTTAAGAGCGGTGGATTTAACCGTCCGTCTATCCTATCTGATGCCTTAGAGGCCATTTTAGGGGCTATTTACCTAGATGGTGGTTTCGAGGTAGTCAGCCAGGTCATTCATCGGATGTACGCGCCCTTGATTCAAAACTTAGACCCTAAAACCCTGGGTAAGGACGCCAAAACTTTATTGCAGGAAATAGTCCAGGGTTTACGCATTGATTTACCGGTATACACCGTGATCGCCACCGAGGGAGCCGCGCATAACCAGACATTTACAGTCAGTTGTGCAATTAACAAGCTTGCCATTAATACCCAAGCCCAAGGACGCAGCCGACGCGCCGCCGAGCAAGCGGCTGCTGCATTAGCTATTAAGGCTATCAAAGAACAGAAACAGCAAAAAGGTTCGTCATGACTGATACAGCATTTAAATGTGGTTTCGTGGCCGTTGTGGGGCGCCCAAATGTAGGTAAGTCCACACTGACCAATGCTTTGGTCGGGGCCAAAGTTTCTATTGTTTCCAGAAAGGCCCAGACCACTCGGCACCGTATTCATAGTGTGCTAACGCGCGAGCACGAGCAGTTTGTCTTTGTCGATACCCCTGGGTTTCAGACCCGGCACAAAAGCGCCATGAACCGCATGATGAATCGCGTGGTGACTAAAACACTCAGTGATGTTGATCTTGTTTTGCACGTGCTTGAGGCCAACGTATGGACGCCTGATGACCAACAGGTCGTCGACCTATTGCCTAACAATACGCCTGTCATTGCAGTTTTAAACAAAGTTGATCGCCTCAAAGACAAAACCGTATTATTGCCCTATATTGAGCAGCTAACCCAGCGTTTTAATTACGCTGAAATCATCCCAGTTAGTGCTTGGCGACGGACCCAGTTAGATGTATTGCTGGATCAAGCAGGCAGCTATTTACCTGAATCTGCCCCGTTCTTTGATGAAGAAACCCTAACCGATCGTCCCATGCGCTTTATTGCCGCTGAATTGTTACGCGAAAAAATATTTCGACTGGTGGGCGATGAATTACCTTATGGCTGTACTGTATTTATTGAACACTGGGAAGAAGACGAAAAGGGGATTCACATCGCTGCTTGCGTGTTGGTCGAGCGCGAATCGCATCGTCCTATCTTGTTGGGCAAAGAGGGTTTGCACATGAAGCGTATCGCCAGTGAAGCACGCCAAGACATCAAACGCATGGTAGATAAACCTGTTTACCTCGAAGTATTCGTCAAGGTCCGTCGCGGTTGGCAGGATACCGAAGCGCAGTTGCGCGAGTTGGGTTACGAATAATAATGTCACGCCGCAGTCAGCGTGTACACGGAGCCCGCGCCTATGTATTACACACCATAGATTGGCGCGAAACCTCGCTCATTGCTCAATTATTTACGCAAACGCATGGGTTGATGCCCGTCGTTGCCAAAGGCGCTAAACGCCCTTATTCGCGGTTAAAAGCTGTTTTGCTATCATTTCAAGCGATAGAGGTTGGCTGGACGGGATCGGGTGAAGTAAAAACACTCACCACTGCCGAACTGCTGCAACTATACCCGTTGCCAGGGCCAACGATGTTATCGGCTTGGTATTTAAATGAGCTTTTGCTGCTGCTTTTACCCAAAGAAGATCCCTATCCCAAATTATTTGTTACCTACGAAGAAACACTGGGCGCTTTATGTCAGGCGCCCGAATCTATTGCACCCATTTTACGTCGTTTTGAATGGATCCTATTACAAGAAACTGGTTATGGCTTTGAGGGTGAGCAGCCTAGCCTCGAAGAATTTCGCACGGATCCATCTTTGCGACAAGCACTGCGCGAACGTATTGATCATTTAATTGGTCGTCCGTTGCGCACTCGTCAGGTCTTGCGTGAATTATTTAGTCTATAAGAATCAATGAATCAAGGTGTTGCTTTATCAGTCTTGGCCTCGGTGCTATTTGCTTTGGTCTATTACACTTCATCACTGCTGTACCCTTTGGAGGGGGCAGATCTGTTTGCTTGGCGTATATTTTTGGGTGTGCCAGCTTTGGCATTGATCGTGCATCAGACACAGCGTTGGACAGAGATATGTGCGGTAGCTAAACGTTTTTGTACCGATTGGCGTTTTTTTCTGTGGTCATTAATCAGTGCGTTTTTATTTGGAGTTCAACTATGGCTATTCGTGTGGGCCCCTTTAAATAATCGTGCCTTAGATGTTTCTATGGGGTATTTCCTGTTGCCTTTAACAATGGTCTTGGTTGGGCTGGCTCTTTATAAAGAGCGTTTAAGCATAGGGCAGTGGTGCGCTGTGATTTTTGCAGCCTCGGGAGTATTACACGAGTTATGGCGCACGCATAGTTTCTCTTGGGCAACAGCATTAGTAGCTTTAGGCTATCCACCTTATTTTGTATTACGGCGTTATCTTAAAGTGGGCACGGTGGTGTCGCTTTGGTTTGACTTCTCGATTTTATTGATCCCCAGTGTATTGATTGTATTTATCAGTATGCCTGGTGCGGATGGAGGCAGCAGCTTGGCGCTTTTTGCGCAGCATCCACGCTTTTTCTGGCAAGTCCCGTTCTTTGGCATGATCAGCGCCATCGCCTTATTTAGCTATATTGCAGCTAGTCGCAAACTGCCTATGGGATTATTCGGCTTATTAGGCTATGTCGAGCCGGTACTGCTGTTTTGGGTGGCTTATTTGTTGTTGGGGGAGCCCATTGCCCCCGGTGAGTGGTGGACCTATATTCCCATATGGATAGCAGTTGGCTTCTTGGTGGCTGAGGGTGCATGGAGGAGTGTGCGGCGGTCTGCTGCATAGCTGGCGGCTGCTGTATTAGCGGGTTTTTATGGAGCCGTTCTGCAGGATTTGTTTTTTGATATCTCGCTGCGCTCGAAACATTTCCAAAATAGCTCTCTCCGACCGTCAGAGATGCGGGTATAAAAAAAGCGCCCAGTGTGTTGGGCGCTTTTGTTTTAGCTGTGCTAGGTGTTAGGTGTTTCGCTGTGCTTTGTTTGCGATTATTCCTGTCCACCAAAGATGCCAAGTAAGGCTAATAGGTTGCTAAAGATGTTGTATACGCTCAGATAGAGGGCCAGTGTGGCGGTGATGTAGTTAGTCTCGCCACCGTTGATGACGCGTTGCAGATCAACTAGCAGGAAGGCTGAGAAGATTGCGATGGCCAAGACTGAGACGGTGAGCATCAGGGCGGGTATTTGTAGGAATACGTTGGCGACTGCGGCCACGATTAGGATGATTACCCCAGTCAGCAGGAAGCGCTGCAAGTGGCTAAAGTCGCGTTTTGTTGTGCTGGCTACGGATGCCATGGCGAAAAACACGGCACCTGTGCCACCAAAGGCAAGCATGATTAGCTGTGTGCCGTTTTGAAAACCTAGCACAAAGCCGAGCAAGCGCGAAAGCATGATGCCCATGAAGAAGGTAAAGGCGAGTAGGAATACAACACCCAGGCTATTATTTTTGTTTTTCTCGACTAAAAACATGAGCCCAAAAGCACCGGCAAAAAACAGGATCAATGACATCCCCGGGCTGGAGGCCATGGCTGCGCCAAAGTTTAGGCTTAGCCCTAGGTAAGCCCCGAGAACCGTGGGGATCATCGACAGTGTCAATAGCCAGTAGGTGTTGCGTAATACCCGATTGCGCGCGATCTGCGATTGTGTATGCGTCGTGGCATGGATATTAGAACGGTATTCACTCATGATTGTGTGTCCTTAAAAGCTAGTATAGGTTCAGTACTATAGAATAACTGAATGTTTGTCAGGCAATCAAGCCTGAAAAACACCTAGATGGGTGCAGAGGAATGTCTTTGTGGTTGAAAACACCGGGTGAGCTGTTTATTGCTATTTTGTTGGTCCTTCTATGTTTTGACCTTTTTATTAGATAGGAGTTCCTGGGCGTGCAACTCGTAACCCTGAGTTTGGTAGTTGCGCCAACGTTGGCGTGCATGTTGTCGGCAGGCTTCGTCGGTTGAGACGACCTCGAGTATGCGTTGACTGTGCGGCCTGATGGGTGCTATTTGGTTGTCCAAGTTAAGTACCCAGGGGGTTTTAAGCCACTGTTGCGCGGTTTCCAGCTGGGTTTGTTGGTGACATAGAACGATAGGCGCTTGCTCTGCTTGTGGGGCGTCAGCTATTGCATGGGGCACAAAGGCCGTAGGCTGAAATCCCCACAGCAGTCGATCAAAGTGTGCCAACGCGCGTTGATCACTAAGGTAGACCAAAAACTGCTGCCCCGCTAATAGGTGCTTTTGCAAAATAAAGCAGCTGTCGCGAAAGCGGTTTTGGGCTCCAAAATGAAAGTCAACGCGCATTGAGTCCTCTTGGTTAGATGCTAGGTGAATGACGGTTAGTCGTCGTTGCTTTGATCGAGTAGGTAGCTAAAGAGCAATGGGACGGGGCGTCCGGTTGCGCCTTTGTTGCTACCACTATTCCAGGCTGTGCCAGCGATGTCTAGGTGTGCCCATGGGTAGTTTTCTGTAAAGCGGGCCAAAAAGCATGCTGCTGTCGTGGCGCCTGCACCGGGGGTACCGATGTTGGCAACGTCGGCAAAGTTGGATTTGAGTTGCTCTTGGTAGGTGTCATCGATGGGCATTGGCCAGGCAGGGTCGTTGGCTTCGCGTGCTGCTTCGAGGAGCTCGTTTTGCAGTTGCTCGTTGTTGCTAAATAGGCCGCTATTGTGGTGGCCCAGTGCGACGACGCAGGCCCCTGTCAGGGTCGCCATATTGACTACTGCGGCTGGGTTAAAGCGTTCGGCATAGGTGAGGGCGTCACAGAGTACTAGGCGGCCTTCTGCGTCTGTGTTCAGGATTTCGATGGTTAGGCCTGATTTGGCGGTCACAATATCGCCTGGTTTGTTGGCTGTGCTGCTGGGCATGTTTTCGCATGCTGCAATGAGGCCAATGACAGGACGGTTTAGGCCATGCTGGGCAATCGCGCGAAATGTACCTAGTACGCTGGCTGCACCACACATGTCGTATTTCATTTCGTCCATGTTGTTGGCTGGTTTGATTGAAATACCCCCTGAATCAAAGGTGAGTCCCTTGCCAACCAGTACAATGGGTGCGGCATCACTGTTTTCTGCGGGGGTGTATTTCAATTCGATAAATACAGGCGGTTGTGCTGAGCCTTTGGCCACCGAGAGGAAGGAACCCATTTTGAGGGCTTCGATTTGTTTTTTCTCGAGTACTTCGGCGCTCACCTCGGGGAATTCTTTGGCCAGCTCTTTGGCCTGTTCGCCTAGGTAGGTAGGGGTGCAGACGTTAGGGGGTAGGTCACCTAGTAGGCGGGCCAGGTTTTGTCCTTCGCCTAGTGCGTGGCCTTCGCGTAGGCCAGCTTGGGCCTCTGCGTTTTGGGTCTGTGCTGCCCAGAGTTTAAAGTCATTGAGTGCGATGGGGTCAGCTTTTTTGCTGAGGGTGGCATCGTAGCGATAGGTGCTACCAATAACGGCCTGTGCAGCGGCACGCGCGCGCGTGCGCAAGGAGGACCCAGCGCAGTCTATGCTGGCTAGGGTGGATACGACGTCGTTTAAATTAGCCTCAACGCAATAGTTAGCGAACTGATTCTCTGCCTCAGAGTGGGTTTTAGTGTTATATTTTTCTTTTTTGCCCAAACCAACAAGGACCACCCGTTGTGCTGCGATACCGGGTAGGTTGCGCAAAACGATGTGGGATTTTGCTTTTGCTTTGAACTCGCTTTCCAGTACGGCGCTAATCGCACCTTGGCTGGCCTCGTCCAGTGCTTGGGCTGCTGGGCTGAGCTCTTTTTCAGCAAAGACCCCTACCGCCAGGGCAGCAGTTTCGACATCTGTGAGTGAGGGTGTGGTTAAGGTACTGAGTTGCATATAAAAAGATCCTTTTTTGCAGATGAGTTATATGGTTTTTATATTTTGTCTTGTATGAGTGTAGTCTATGTCTTTGTTTAGACGAAGCGTAATCTCTGAAATATTAAGCCATGGTGGGGTGGTCTTGTCTACCCTGATCATTGTATGGCTTAGCGTGTTGATTGTGCGTTTGCTCGGTGATGCTGCCAGTGGGCAAATCGGTGCCGAGGTGGTCCTGGGGCTGGCTTTTTTCTCTAGTGTGACCGCGCTGCCCGTTATTTTATCGGTCTCTTTGTTTATTGCTGTCTTGACTACAGTTACCCGTAGTTTTCGAGAGTCCGAGATGGTGGTCTGGTTTGCCAGTGGGTTGTCATTAGCAAATTGGATTCGCCCGATTTTGTATTGTGCTATTCCTTTGTCTTTGGTGGTTTCTTCTTTGACGTTGTATGGCGCTCCTTGGGCTTATCGTCAAATCGCTGAGTACCATCAACGCTACGAGTTACGTTCTGATCTTAGCAAGGTCAGTACGGGTGAATTTATTGAGACCGAAGGTGGCGATCGGGTCTTTTTTAGTGAAGAACCACTCCAAGAGGGCGATGAGCTAGGCCAGGTCATAGTCCGTGTATTGGGCGAAGAGTGGCATCACTTAATCACGGCTGAAAGTGCATATACGGAAATCGCGGAAAATGGTGATCGGTTTTTGGTGCTGCGTGATGGGCATCGGTACGATTTGACCCCTGGCCATGGAGAGTCGCAGTTATTTAGTTTCGAGCGTTATGGTGTGCGTATGGAAAACCGCGATGAGGATACTGATCCCGAGGTAATTCGTGCGCAGGCTGAACGACACCTCAAAGCCCGTCCCACTACTGCTTTGATCGACAAGTTTGATCAGGGCTCGCAAGCACATTTGATGTGGCGTTTAGCGATGCCTCTAGCAGCGTTAAATTTAGCGTTGCTGGCAATCCCTTTGGGCGTGGTCAATCCGCGTTTGGGTCGGGGGGGCGATATTTTAATAGCGGGTCTAATTGCACTGCTTTATATGAATTTGATTAATTTATCGCGAGGCTGGATTAACAAAGGGGTACTGCCTTTTGAGGTGGGCCTGTGGCTAGTGCACTTGTTTTTTGCGTTGTTGATGGTAGTGTTGCTGTGGCATCGATTGCGCGTTAAAAAACCCAAACCGCCCAAAGAGTCAGCACCAACGTCACCACCGATGGCTTGAACTTAATGCTAGGGCACTAATGAGGCTGGGTGTTTGTGCCGCGTTGTTTGAGTTTTATGAATGATTAAGGGCTGTATGCATATAGCAAAATGGAATAAGGGTCGGCCTTCTTATTCCATATAATAGCGGCTTAATGAGGAGAAACCTATGAATTTGCAGCAGTTTCGCTTTGTGCTCGAAGCCATTCGACGTAATTACAATTTAACCGATGCAGCGCGCGCTTTGCATACCTCACAGCCAGGGGTGTCCAAAGCTATTATCGAGCTCGAGGATGAGTTAGGGATTAAAATTTTCGAACGCCACGGCAAACGTATCCGTGGGTTGACGCAGCCCGGGCGTGATGTATCCGAGGTGATTGACCGCATCATGAGCGAGGTTGAAAACCTCAAAAGAGTCAGTGCAGAATACGCACGTCATGATTCCGGGACTTTGACTATTGCATGTACTCATGCGCAGGCACGTTATTTACTACCGAGGGTGATTCCAAAGTTCCGTGAGCGTTTTCCAAAGGTCCATCTGGTTCTTTCCGAGGGTAGTCCACCGCATTTAGCGCAGATGGTGCGACACGAACGCGCCGATGTCGCCATTGCTACCGAAACTTTGGCCGAGACCCCAGGGCTAATTGCTTTGCCGGTCTATCCTTGGCAGCACACTGTGGTGGTAGCGCCTGATCACCCACTGGCTGATTTACCAGCCAATCGTGCCGCTGAGCTCACGCTCGAGCGCATCGCTCAATATCCGATTGTGACCTATGATCGGCGGTTTTCTGGCCGCCCCATTATTGATGAGACTTTTGCGCATGCCTGCATCGAGCCCAACATCGTGCTCGAGGCTGTTGATGCTGATGTGATCAAGACTTATGTTGATGTTGGGTTGGGGATCGGGATTATTGCTGGTATGGCTTTTGACCCACGCCGTGATAAGGGCTTGGTTGGGTTGCCTGCTGGGCATTTGTTTGGCACTCACATTACGCGGGTAGCTGTACGCGAAGGCAGCTTTTTACGTGACTATATGTACTTCTTCCTCGAAATGCTGTCTTCAGAGCTCACGCGTGAGCGAGTTGACGAGGCCATGCACGGGTAAAAGTTGCTGAGAGCCTTACAAATAAAGCCTTCATAAAAACCTTTCTAAAAAGAACTGTTCAGAATTTTTCGGGGGAATCCCGAGGAAGATTTAGTGTGTTGCGCCTGATAATGAGAACTGTTATCATTTGCATTAATGCATGATGCATTCATAAATAATTAATCGTTGGTTCGTTATATTATTTATGACTTGTATTGTTGCCTTTGATTTTTAATATTCAGAGGGAGAAAATCATGAAAATGCAAACCAGACGCGCCGTGATTGTCGGGGCTGATCGCTTGGGCAAGATCCCACAGTTATTAAAAAAACATAATATTCGAGTATCTCGCCATATCAGTGGTCGAGATCCAGCCCATCAGAAAAAAGGATTGCAGTTACCCTCAGGCACCGAGGTATTGATTCTATTGACCGATTTTCTCGGTCATAATGTGATGAAGTCGTTTCGTGCAGCTGCCCAGAAAGCGGGCGTGCCGGTCGTGGCTTGTAGGCGCTCGGTATCGAGCTTGCAGCTAGCCCTGGAGCAGGGCGTAAAAGGCTTATAGCTGATTATTTGGCAGGCCGATGAGACCGCTAGAGACGGGGGGGTGTCGGTAGCTGATTGATTATCTACTGGCTATTTGCGAGTCGTTGACATCAATACGGCGGGCGCCGTTATAACGCTGTTGCCAGTAGGGTACGGTGATGTCCTCGATGCGGACTACAGCACCCGTACGGGGGGCATGCACAAATTTGTTGTCACCGATATAAATGCCCACATGTGAAAAGCGTGCGCCTCGGGTGTTAAAAAAGACGAGGTCACCTTGTTTGAGATCATCGCGAGCAACGCTATCACCCACCCCTGCGAGTTCAGATGCACTGCGTGGTAATTTTAAACCCAAGGATTTTTCAGCCACATAGCCTACTAGTCCACTGCAATCAAAGCCGTTGCTGGGGTCTTCGCCACCGAAAGTGTATTTAACACCTAGTAAATCTAGTGCCTCGCCAGCCATAGCGTGCGAACCCCGTCCGAGTTCGTCGCGGGCATAAGAAAAGGTGCGGTCTGTTAACCCTCGGTTAGCTAGATAAGATCCTAATGGATCAGATTGTGTGCGGTAGGCGTGTTCGGTGCGTAGGTCTTTGAGTAGGTCATCTAGCTCGGCAGTTTGTTGGGCGTTGTGTTGGGTCGCGCAGCCTGCTAAAAATAACGCTGCGGTCAAGCCGCTGCCCAGGGTCAAAATGCGCTGGAATAGGGTGGTGTTTGTTAGTTTGCGAGGGGCCTGTGGTGGATGCATGACGGGTTAATAGTGTTATTAATTAGCGATAATTGAGTAAGAACAGCACACCTCGCGAATTTTACCCGAGTCTTTGGCCTAGGTAAAGGGCAAGAAATGTAAAACGCCTAGGAGCACTTTAGCTGCCTAGGCGTTTGCGGGTGTGGCATTAGTTGGCCTAAATTAATATGGCGCTATATTACATGCCGCTATAGACAGGGCCTTCGCCCCCTTGGGGGGTGACCCAAACGATGTTCTGCTCGGGGTCTTTAATGTCACAGGTTTTACAGTGAATGCAGTTTTCTGCGTTGATCTGTAGTTTGTCTTTGCCCTCATCATCGGTGATGAATTCGTATACTCCGGCCGGGCAGTAGCGTGCTTCTGGACCGGCAAAGTTTTTGAGGTTGACCTCTACGGGTATATCCGGATTGGTCAGTGTCAGGTGAACAGGCTGGTTTTCCTCGTGGTTCGTATTGGTGAGGTACACCGAGCTAAGACGATCAAAGGTAAGCACGCCGTCTGGCTTTGGGTAATCAATGCGCTGACACTGATCTGCGGGTTGCAGATAGCTGTGATCGGGTTTGGTATTTTTCAAAGACCAGGGGAATTTACCACGCAGTAGCCATTGTTCAATGCCCGTCATCAGGGTGCCAACTGTACGTCCTTTTTTGAACCATTGTTTAAAGTTACGTGACTGATGGAGTTCGTCATGTAACCAAGATTGTTCAAAGGCTTGTGGGTAGGCACTGAGCTCGTCGTGTGCGCGCCCAGCTTGGAGGGCGTCAAACAGGGCCTCGGCAGCCAGCGCACCTGTTTTGATAGCAGCATGACTACCTTTGATGCGAGCGGCATTCAAGAAGCCGGCCTCGCAGCCCACCATAGCGCCACCAGGGAACACTAGCTTGGGTAGGGACATCAGCCCACCTGCGGTGAGAGAGCGCGCACCATAGGCGATGCGTTTGCCGCCTTCGAAAGTGGTGCGAATGGCTGGATGTGTTTTGTAGCGTTGGAATTCCTCGAACGGAGATAGCCACGGGTTGGCATAGTCCAGACCAACAACCAGGCCCACGACGACCAAGTTGTTATCCAGATGATACAGAAAAGAACCGCCATAGGTATCTGAATCTAAAGGCCAGCCGGCTGTGTGAACGACCAAACCAGGTTGTGATTGGCTGGGGTCAACCTCCCACATTTCTTTGATACCAATGCCGTAGCTTTGGGCATTACGTCCTTCTTGGAGCTTAAAGCGTTCGTTCAGGCGGCGGCCCAGGTGGCCACGTGAGCCCTCGGCAAAGATGGTGTATTTGGCGAGTAGCTCCATACCGGGTTGGTAGTTGGGTCCAGGGGTGCCATCGGGCTCTAGTCCCATATCACCAGTGACCACGCCGCGCACCGCGCCGTCATCAGTATAGAGGATGTCGGCAGCAGCAAAGCCGGGGAAAACGTCGACCTCGAGGGCCTCTGCTTGTTCGCCTAGCCATTGAGTTACCTCGCCCAAGCGCACCACGTAATTACCTTGGTTTTTAAAGGTATCTGGTAATAACCAATTGGGTGTCTGGCGGGCATTGTCGGGGCCCAAGAACATGAAACGATCTTCTGTCACTGGAACATTAAGAGGGGCACCCTTTTCTTTCCAGTCGGGGATGAGCTCGCCAAGTGCTTTGGGGTCCATTACGGCACCCGACAAAATGTGTGCGCCCACCTCGGGACCCTTTTCCAAAACACAGATACTGATATCTGCTTGTGCTTCGTTAGCGAGCTGTTTGAGCCGTATGGCGGTGGCTAGACCAGCGGGGCCGGCCCCAACGATAACGACATCATATTCCATAGAGTCGCGTTCTGACATATTTGAATCTCCAAGTACTTACTTTCTATAGGCCAGTTATTATCACGCTGTAGCGGGCCCAGTATTGATAATGCTGTCTTGTATTTATTATGGGCTAGTCTGGATTGACAAACGGTAAACAGTCTACTATACCGCCGCGCACAGTCTATGCCTAGTAAAAAACCTAAAATTTGAGAATACTGGATCTTAGCGTGGGCAAATGCTAGGAATTTGGATTTTTTGGTTTGTCTCCTAGCATACAAAGCAGTGAGGCGTTAATATAGGTACTGTAACACCCGATAAAGACAATTCTAATACCTACAGGAGCACATCAATGAGCAAAATATATCCCAGTGCAAAAGCCGCCCTGGAGGACGTCGTTGCTGACGGGCAAACCATTGCGGTAGGCGGTTTTGGTTTGTGTGGTATCCCCGAGGCATTGATTACCGCACTACGTGATACAGGGGTAAAAAACCTCACAGGGGTGAGTAATAACGCTGGGGTCGATGGCAAGGGGTTGGGACAACTGCTAGATACACGCCAAATCAGCAAGATGATTTCCTCTTATGTGGGGGAAAACAAAGAGTTCGAGCGTCAGTACTTAGCAGGTGATATCGAGATCGAATTTACCCCCCAAGGGACGCTCGCCGAGCGTTTGCGTGCAGGTGGGGCGGGTATCCCAGCTTTTTTTACTGCTACTGGTGCAGGCACAATGATCGCCGAGGGCAAAGAGAGCCGCGAATTTGACGGCCGCGAATATATCCTCGAGCGCGCTATCGTTCCTGACGTTTCTTTGGTAAAGGCTTATATGGCCGACAAGAGCGGTAACCTCGTGTTTCGTAAGACAGCACGCAACTTTAACCCTAATGTCGCAATGGCAGGTCAAATCACCATTGTAGAGGTTGAAAAACTGGTTGAGGTCGGGGAGATTGACCCCGATAATGTGCACCTGCCCGGGGTTTTTATCGATCGCATTGTTCTTAACGAAAACCCCGCCAAATACATAGAGCACCGCACAGTGCGTGAAAGTTAAAGGAGGTCGAAAATGGCTTGGACTAGAGATGAGATGGCGGCTCGCGCAGCCCAAGAACTGCGCGATGGCTTTTATGTGAATTTAGGTATTGGTATGCCTACGATGGTAGCCAATCACGTTCCCGAGGGGATGACCGTTTGGTTGCAGTCTGAAAATGGATTATTGGGCATTGGCCCTTTCCCAACCGAGGACGAGGTCGATCCCGATCTAATTAATGCGGGTAAACAAACAGTCACTACCTTGCCCGGTTCATCTTTCTTTTCCTCGGCGGATTCATTTGGCATGATTCGCGGCGGCAAGATTAACTTGGCTATTTTGGGTGCCATGCAGGTATCTGAAAACGGTGATCTGGCCAACTGGATGATTCCTGGCAAAATGGTCAAAGGTATGGGCGGCGCTATGGATTTAGTCGCCGGCGTCGAGCGCGTAGTGATCCTGATGGACCACGTAGTCAAGAAAAAAGATGGCACCTTTGATCTCAAGTTATTACCCGAGTGCACCCTACCTTTGACCGGTGTGGGTGTCGTCGATGTGATTGTGACTGATCTGGGGGTGCTCGAGGTAACAGACAATGGCTTACGCCTCACCGAGCTAGCTCCCGGTGTGACCATCGAAGAGGTCAAGGAAAAAACAGCGGCCAAACTGGACGTTAGTGCAGTAGCCGCTAGCGCCTGATAGGATCCCTATCCACCAGGCATGTTAGACACGCCCGTTTTCTGCGGAAAACGGGCGTTATTGTTCAATTAAATGTAATTAAATCGCATTATGGCCCATGTGAATACCCCAGCGCGTCTACGTGCTTTACGCACTGTCATGAACGTCCATCAGATTGATGCTTATTTGGTATTGAGTTCAGACCCACATTTGTCCGAGTATTTGCCCGAACATTGGCAGAGCAGGGCTTGGCTTAGTGGTTTTGATGGGTCAGCGGGGACACTATTGGTGACGGCTCACGAGGCCGGTTTGTGGACTGACAGTCGTTATTGGGCACAGGCCGAGCATTCTTTAGAGGGCTCGGGTATTACATTATTCAAACAAGGGGCTCCTGGTGTGCTCGGGCCAACCGAATTTTTGCAGCAACACCTGCCCAAGGGGGCAGTGGTGTGTGTGGATGCTCAGGTCATGCCCCTGAGTGATTTTGAGGCTTGGCAAAAAACAGCTTCAAAAGCAGGTTGGCATATACAGCCTCAGGATGTTTTGTTAGATACTATCTGGGCGGATCGTCCAGCATTGCCCCACGCTGCTATTTATGCACATGACGCTGATTTTAATGGGCGTCGTCGTGATGATAATTTACGTCTTATCCGTGAACAGATGGATCAGGCCCATAGCCAGTGGCATTTGATATCCAGTTTGGATGATATTGCCTGGGTGTTGGGGTTGCGTGGTGCTGATGTTGATTACAACCCGGTCTTTTTGTCGCATTTGTTACTGGGCCAAGAACAGGGTTGGTTATTTGTGGCTCCCGAGAAGCTGGATGAAGCTGTGCAACATGATTTGGCCGAGGACGGCATTCAAATACAACCCTATGAACAGCTGGACGAGTTTTTAAGTCAGCTTCCTAAGCAAGAGCGTTTATGCTTTGATTCCCACAAGGTCACAGCTGGGGTGCTTTCCTCTGCGCGCCATATGCAGTGGTATCGCATGGATAATCCCAGCACGTTGCTTAAGGCTTGCAAAAATGAATTTGAGCAATCCCACATTCGCTCTGTCATGGTTCAGGACGGGGTTGCTCTATGTGAGTTTTATGCTTGGCTCGAACGTACTTTGGCTGAACGCGCAGTTAGCGAGATCGAGGTCGATGAACAGCTCACGGCAGCACGGGCCCGACGCCCCCATTTCGTGAGTCCCAGTTTTGCGACGATCGCAGGTTTTAATGCTAATGGCGCGATGCCGCATTATCAGGCAACGCCCGAGCAATACGATTGGATCGAGGGCGATGGTTTGTTGTTGATCGATTCAGGGGGTCAGTATTTGGGCGGTACGACTGATATCACGCGGGTGACCCCAGTGGGACAGATTAATGAAACCCAAAAACGAGACTACACTTTGGTGCTGCAGGCCATGATTGCATTGTCTGAGGCGGTCTTTCCCCAAGGGGTCAGTGGGCAAAACCTAGATGCTATCGCCCGCATGCCATTGTGGCAAGCTCATTTGGATTATGGCCATGGTACCGGGCACGGGGTCGGTTATTTTCTAAATGTCCACGAGGGGCCTCAAAACATTTCTTGGCGTCAGCGGCCCGGACGCCCGGCCGTTGCGTTAGCACCAGGAATGGTGACCTCCAACGAGCCCGCTTTATACCGCCCTGGGCAGTGGGGGATACGCATAGAAAACTTAATTTTGACCCAAAAAGCCACAGAGAATGAGTTTGGGGATTTCTGTCGTTTTGAAACTTTGACCTTGTGCCCTATTGATACGCGTTGTATCGAGGTAGGATTATTAAATGCATCCGAGCGTCGTTGGCTGAATGATTACCATGCGCGTGTGCGCGAGGAATTAGCCCCGCATCTAAACCAAGATGCTTTACAATGGCTACTGGCACGTACCGAGCCAATTTAACGTTTATTGTGTCTTTGTAGCGGTTATAATTTTACTCTTTTGCTGTACCCACTAAAGGTTGGGGCGATCTGATAATGACCACCAAATATGTATTTGTCACCGGAGGGGTTGTTTCCTCTCTAGGAAAAGGAATTGCTGCGGCTTCGTTAGCCGCCTTGTTAGAGTCTCGTGGCCTAAAGGTCACCATGTTAAAGCTGGATCCCTATATTAATGTGGATCCTGGCACGATGAGCCCTTTCCAGCACGGCGAGGTTTTTGTGACCGAGGATGGGGCCGAGACTGATCTCGACCTAGGACATTACGAACGCTTTATCTCTACCCGCATGCGCAAGGTAAATAACTTTACCACCGGTCAGATCTACGAGTCGGTATTGCGCAAAGAGCGCCGTGGGGATTATCTAGGCAAAACCGTACAAGTGATCCCTCACATCACCAATGAAATACAGGACTCGATCGCTCGTGGCGCCAAGGCCGCCTACGACGGCCAGGCAGATGTTGCTATTGTCGAAATTGGGGGTACGGTGGGCGATATCGAGTCATTGCCTTTTTTAGAGTCTATTCGTCAGATGAGCCTGCGTTTAGGGCGCGGCAACACTGCTTTAGTGCACTTGACGCTGGTGCCTTTTATTAACTCTGCGGGCGAGCTCAAAACCAAACCCACGCAGCACTCTGTACAAAAACTACGCGAAATTGGTCTTTATCCTGACGTGCTTTTGTGTCGTGCAGATCGCGAAATCCCCGAGGATGAGCGGGCCAAAATTTCCCTATTTTCTAATGTGCCATTAAATGCTGTAATCTCGATGGAGGATGTCGATACGATTTACAAAATCCCGGGGTTGCTGCACGAACAGGGGTTAGATGAATTGGTCTGTGCCGCCTTGGGTTTGAATCCCTTGCCGGCAGACCTCACCATGTGGGAAGGGTTGGTGCACGCATTGGAAAACCCGTTGCATCATTTACGTATCGCGATGGTGGGTAAATATGTCGAGCTCACCGAATCCTATAAATCCCTGACCGAGGCTTTGATTCACGCGGGGATTCATACACGCACTCAGGTCGATATTGATTATATTGATTCCGAGGACTTGGAAACCCAAGGGGTTGATCAGCTCGCGGATTTTGATGCCATTATTGTGCCAGGTGGTTTTGGCAAACGTGGGGTCGAGGGAAAAATCAAGGCGATCCGCTATGCACGAGAAAATCAGGTGCCCTTTTTAGGCATTTGTTTGGGTATGCAGCTAGCCGTGGTCGAGTTTGCACGCAATGTCGCAGGTCTAGGGGGCGCTAACAGCACCGAGTTCGACCCATCGGCCGCTCATCCTGTGGTCGCCCTGATTACCGAATGGCACGATCGCGAAGGGCAGATCGAGCAGCGTAGTGATGATGCCGATCTAGGTGGCACGATGCGCAAAGGCGCACAGCGTTGCCCAGTGAAAGACGGTACTTTGGCTCATGATATTTACGGTGATTCTGTAAATGAACGCCATCGTCATCGCTACGAGGTAAATAATGTTTATGTGCCTCGCCTCGAAGAGGCTGGGCTCATAATTAGCGCCCGCACGCCTAATGAAAAGTTGCCTGAAATTATGGAATTGCCCCATCATCCCTGGTTCCTGGGTGTGCAATTTCATCCCGAATTTACATCTACGCCGCGCAAGGGGCATCCACTGTTTATAAGCTTTCTCAAAGCGTCCCTGGCACAGCGCTCTGGAAAAACACCACAGGGTCAGCGCGCATCTTAGGAGCAAGTCATGAATCTTTGTGGTTTTAAAGTAGGTTTAGAGCATCCGTTTTTTTTAATTGCTGGTCCGTGCGTGATCGAATCGCGCCAGATGGCATTTGATACAGCAGGGCAGTTACAGGAAATCACACAGGCCTTGGGCATTCCTTTTATTTACAAAAGTTCTTTTGATAAAGCGAATCGCAGTTCTCTGGCTTCGTATCGTGGGCCCGGGATGCAAGAAGGGTTGCAGATATTGTCTGATGTGCGCACCGAGCTGGGTGTTCCTGTGCTGACTGACGTGCACGAAAAGGACCAGATTGACGAGGTTGCAGCTGCGGTTGATGTACTGCAGACCCCAGCATTTTTGTGCCGCCAAACTGATTTTATCCAAGCCGTCGCAGCAACGCTCAAGCCGGTCAATATTAAAAAGGGCCAATTTCTAAGTCCCCAAGAAATGGTCAATGTCACCGACAAAGCCCGTGCAGCTGCCATCGAGGCAGGGGGCGATGGGGAAACCATTCTGGCCTGTGAACGGGGCGTGATGTTTGGCTACAATAACTTGGTTTCTGATATGCGTTCTTTAGCGATTATGCGCGATACTGATTGCCCAGTGGTTTTTGATGCCACTCATTCAGTACAACAGCCAGGTGGTTTGGGCGGTCGTTCGGGCGGCCAAAGTGAATTCGTTCCTGTGCTGGCCCGCGCTGCAGTAGCAGTTGGAATCGCCGGCTTATTTATGGAAACGCACCCCAACCCGGCACAGGCACTTTCTGATGGCCCCAATGCTGTGCCTTTGGAGCATATGAAAAGTTTACTCACAGGGTTAAAAGCTCTGGATGAGGTTGTAAAAACAGATCAACGCGCCACCTTGGGTTGGTAAAGCCTAGTGGTATCATTATTTGAGTTTTGTTTTGTCTTTTAAACCCGCAAAACAATTTGGTTTTGCATTAATGCGAGCAGCAGGAATTTTCTGACATGAGTGCAATCGTCGATATTGTAGGACGTGAAATATTAGATTCGCGTGGTAATCCTACCGTAGAGTGTGATGTTTTACTTGAATCGGGCGCCATGGGGCGTGCTTCTGTGCCCTCTGGGGCTTCCACCGGCGCACGCGAGGCCGTCGAACTGCGCGATGGTGATCCTGCACGTTATCAGGGCAAAGGGGTGCTGCGCGCTGTAGAGCATATTAATACCGAAATCTCTGAGGCATTGATGGGTCTGGACGCCCAAGAGCAGACCTTTATTGATCGTATTCTCATTGAATTGGACGGCACCCAGGATAAGGGTCGTTTAGGGGCTAACGCCGTTTTAGCAGCCAGTATGGCTGTGGCACGGGCAGCTGCAGATGATTGTGGACTGTCCTTGTATCGTTATTTTGGTGGTAGCGGTGCGATGCAAATGCCTGTACCCATGATGAATGTCATCAATGGCGGTGCCCATGCCAATAATAACCTCGATATGCAAGAGTTCATGATTGTTCCTTTGCAGGCGGATAGCTTTAGTACAGCATTGCGCATGGGGGCCGAGGTTTTCCACGCACTGCGTGACATCCTCCAAGAGCGTGGTATGTCTACGGCAGTCGGTGACGAGGGTGGTTTTGCTCCTAGCGTACAAAACCACGAAGAGGCGATTCAATTAATTCTGCAGGCCATTGATGCTGCTGGTTACGAGGCAGGTGCACAAATTGCCTTGGCCTTAGATTGCGCGAGCACTGAATTCTATCGTGATGGTAAATATCACTTGGCAGGCGAGGGCGAGATGGTCCTAGATGCCGAAGAGTTCACCTATTTGCTCGAGACTTGGTGCGACAAGTATCCCATTATTAGCATCGAAGACGGCATGGCCGAAGACGACTGGGCGGGTTGGAAGCACCTGACCGAGCGCTTGGGCAAGCGTGTGCAATTGGTGGGTGATGATTTGTTTGTCACAAATACCGAAATCCTGCGCCAGGGGATTGAAAATGGCGTGGCTAATTCCATCTTAATTAAGATCAACCAGATCGGTACCCTGACCGAAACCTTTGCCGCTATCGAAATGGCCAAGCGTCACGGCTATACAGCAGTGATTTCACATCGCTCCGGCGAGACCGAGGACTCAACAATTGCCGATATTGTTGTGGCAACCAATGCCATGCAAATCAAAACCGGTTCTTTGTCGCGTTCGGATCGTATGGCTAAATATAATCAACTCTTGCGCATCGAAGAAGAGCTGGCTGATGTTGCTACCTATGCCGGTCGTTCTGCTTTTTATAATTTGATTCGCTAAATGTGCATTTCCCACTAGTGCAGGCTTTGCCCCATAGGGGCAGAGCCCTGTTAAGCCCCTATGCGCTTGCTTTCGCTGATTTTATTCCTGGTCACCCTGACATTGCTCTATTCACTGTGGTTTAGTGATAGCGGGCGTGCTCGCGTGATGGATTTAGAAAGCAAACTGACCGAGCAAAAAGAAATCAATCAAGCTCTGCACGCCCGCAATGAGGCCTTGCGTGCCGAGGTCCAAGAGCTCAAGGGCGGGTCTGGTGCTCAGGCTGTCGAAGAACGTGCTCGCTTAGATTTGGGGATGATTCTCGAGGACGAAATTTTTGTTCGGATTGTGCCTGCTGAGTAAGCGTGCCTGCTAAATAATCAGTGCAATCACTAGGTCGTTGTTGCATGAGCGCCTCTTAGGTTATTGTTGAACTATTAGATCACCACAACAAGCAGGGTGATCACAGTTTAGTGCATCATCTGCTGCCGCCGACTGGCCAGGGTTTGAGCCGTCACTTTTTTGTCCGGCGGGGTCTGTTCCGGTATTCCTGTCCGACGGCTGTCCATCAAAATAATCCTTGAAACCCACAGAATCATCGTCCTTTTTCGGCGGACGGTGTGGCTTTTCGTTGTCATTCCAAACGGGGGGGCTGTCTCGCTGCGGTGGGAGCAGGTGAGTATGCGTACCCATTGATGCCTGAGGGTTGTCAGCGTGCGTTGCTTGTTTGCTGCGGTGATAGGGCAGTCCTGCTTGAAAAGGCCAAGCTATAGGGTGTGAAGCATAAGGGTGACTGATGTGGACTTTTATAGGCAGCATGCCTTGGTTTAATAGCTGCCGTGTATAGGAATGTTGCGCCCAGGATTCAAAACCTTTTAATAAGGCGCGCACAACAGGATTATAAGGCTGATACGCGTAGTAAAAATGTAGTTGTAGGGTATTGGCCGTAAAGATATTACGCCCTGAAAAGAGGGTGGAAGCAGGATTTTGTTGGTGTTGCTGGGCCTGGTAGTCATTATTAATGGCTAGATGAGGCCATTGCAGTTGTTTTTCCAGATGAGGATCCCGGAAATGCTGGAAATCTTTGTCATTAGGGCTATGTTGTTCAGCATGCCAGCTGTGCGGCCACCCCAGAACTAAGGGCAAGTGCATCCGTTTTAATTGGGTTTTAAGATCGCTGGCAAAGGCACTAGGCTGCATGTGCGTACGGGTATGTAAACGCACCGTATCTAATAATGCGTGTTGCAGCTGATAGCGCTGCATTAGATAAAGAGAGGCGTCAACGCCAATTGCCAGGGCAGTTAGCATGCTGCCCAGTACTAAAAGGGCTTGAACGAGCATGGCACAATCAATCGGTCAGTAAAGGACTGCTTTATTGTGCTGTTAGACCTGGCAATTGGCTATTAGGTATATTGCGATTGGATCAAAAGGTCAATGGACCTGATCCGATGGACTGCTGTCGTTACCTGTAGTGAATATTTGCGTACAATCCACTGCATCAAAGGAATAAGGCTGCCCGCAAAACTGACATGCGACCTCGACACTACCTTGCTCTTGCAAGATATCATTGACCTCTTCTTCGCCCAACATTTGCAGCATGTTGGCGACGCGCTCGCGGCTGCAAGGGCAGTGCCATTCTACTGGCTGACTGGGCAGTTTGAGGAGGTCTTCTTGCCAAAAGAGTCGTTTGATCAAGGACTCATTATCCAAACTTAAAAGCTCATCGGGTTGTACCGTAGCCAGCAAGGGCAAGCTACGATCCCAGCTGTCTTCGGATTGTTCGGATTCAGGGTTTTCGTTGGCAGGCAGACGTTGCAATAAAATGCCCGCAGCGCGCTGTTCGTTTGCCGCCAAACAAAGTCGTGTGTCCAATTGCTCAGAATGGTGCATGTAATTTTGCAGCACTTCGGTGACGGTATCCCCTTGTAAAGGCACAATGCCCTGATAGGGCTGAAAGGACTGCTTGTCCGCGGGCTCGAGGATGGTTACAAAACGACCTTGGCCATCGGGGTTTAAAAGTGTTTGTAAAGTACCCTCGGTCGGGATCTCGGTGTCTTCGCGTAAATTGACAGTCGCGCGGATGTTGAGATCCGAGGTGCATTCTACGACGAGCAACGCAATAGGTCCTTCGCCTTGGGCTTGCAGGATGAGTGAGCCTTTCATTTTTAGATTGCCCGCCAGCAAAACGGCTGCAGCGGTGAGCTCGCCGAGCAGATTTTGTACAGCGGTGGGGTAGCTGCGATGCTCAAAGGCCTGCTGCCAAGCTTCTTCGAGGTAGACAGTCTGTATACGTGTCTGTTGATCGGTAAAGAGATATTTATGTAGTTGATTCATCGCGATACTTAATTGATCGTGCATCGACAAGCTCGGTATGGCACAAGCGATCGTGTGCAAATTGCTTGTCGGGATCAAACCAGGTGTAGAAAAAATTGCTAAAAGGTGCAAAAACAATTAGCAGGCTCAGCACAGGCTGGCCTGTCTGTTTGGCGATAATCTCTATGAATAGGGCCGTTAAAAGTGGGAAAACCCACATTAATGCATAGCGTAAAAGTAATTGCCCCAAGCGTAAAGGTGTAGAGTCGCGGTTTTGCAAACGAATATGCCAGGTTTTCATGGCCAGAGTTTGACCGCTCTTGAGCCAAGCACTTAAAAAGTAGATGCTGATTAAAGCGAATAAGAAAATCTGTCTGCCAATACGTAATTTTAACGCATGACGGCTATCAGTGACGACATCAAACAGTAACCCGGCAATAAAAACCAGGCCAAAAAGCAGCATGCCCTCATAAATCATGCACGCAAATCGTCGCCAGCGACCGGGAGGATTAAGGTGATTGGTTTGCATAGGCGCTGATTATAGACAAGTGCGAGCAGAAAAAAAACGGTTCCGTGAAAGGAACCGTATCAACTGATAGAGGAGGCATAATGAATACCAAATTAATTATAAGGGAAAACCCTAGTTCTTGGCAATGCCTTAATCAGTTTCGGGTTGGCGCCCACGAATATGAAATTGGAGTAAACGACAATCTAGTGCACCGTTAAATACAGGAAAGCGTCGTTCTGGTCGTAAACGCAGGTGTCCGGGTAGCTCGAGATCACTGCTGATGACGTTGATATTCCAGCCATCATAATGAGTTTTCAGATGTGCAGACCATGCCTGCCAGAATTCATCGGCTTGCCCGCCTAACCGTTCTCCGTAGGGGGGGTTGGTGACGATGTACCCGGGTTCTTGGGTAGGCAAGAGTTCGCGCGCGTCCATTGCAATAAATTGGATGTTATCAGCTGCCAAACGAGCGCGTTGCAAATTGTCCCGTGCATGGTCCAGGGCCTGCTCATCAACATCTACCCCAATCAACGGCGTAGAGAGAGTGGGTTTTATCTGCTCTTGGGCTTTTTCCTTGAGGGTACGCCAAATCCGTGGGTTGTGGTTACGCAAACGCTCAAAGTGAAAAGGTCGGTAGAGTCCCGGAGGGGCGTTGAGTGCTATCCAAGCGGCCTCAATCAGGATGGTGCCACTACCGCAAAAAGGATCCAGTAATGGTTTATGTGGCTCCCAGCCAGAAAGTGCTAATAAGCCCGCTGCTAGATTTTCACGTAAAGGAGCAGCCCCTTTGTGATAGCGCCAGCCGCGTTTAAATAAGGATTCACCGCTGGTATCTAAATATAGGGTCGCGCTGGTTGCATCTAAAAACAAATGGACCTTGGCATCTGGGCGAACGGTGTCTACATCAGGGCGTGCCCCTTCGCGGTCGCGCAGGCGATCGCAGATGGCATCTTTGACCCGTAAGTTGCAATACTGCAGGCTTTGCATCGGGCTGCGTATGGCAGACGTATCAACGCGCAAACGCTCGCGAGGGCCAAACCATTTTTCCCATTCGGTTTCATAGGCCAGTGAATAAATATCCTCAGGCGTGCGCACGGGGGCATGGGCAATTTGAACTAAGATTCGCGTAGCAATACGTGAATATAAATTAGCACGCAAGATACCATTCCAGTCTGCGTTAAAACGACAGCCCGCGCGGCCCTCTTCGAGTACCTCGAAACCTAGTTGACGCAACTCTTGTGCCAAGACAGTTTCCAGGCCTTGGGGACATGGCGCAAATACGGTAAAGGGTAGTGCAGCGCCCTTAGCAGTATCTCGTGTTTGCTGTTCTGATCGGTGTGGATCATTCCTGTGGGTCTGACTTGATTGATGTTCACCACGCTCATGGCGTGCGCGCGGTGTTTGAGCTGAGGCAGGCCGTTTTCGACTGAGTACGGTAGGGCGATCAGAGTCGCCTTGGGCGCGGTTATTCTCAGGATGTAGTTGCTCTGTCTGGGCCTCGTCTAATTGACGCTGACGCGTGCGTGACCGTGCGCGCATAGAACGCGCCCCAGAGCGTTTTCTGGGGCTGTGCTCATCATCTTTACGCGAGCGCTGCCGAGAGGGCAAACGCAGAGTTTTTTTAGAGTCTGAAGACATAATTAAAAAGGTTTAAAGACCACCAAGTAAAGCACTACAAAAAGGATCAGGACAGGTATTTCATTAAACCAACGAAAAAACACATGCCCTGGTGTGGGCGCTGATTGCTCGAAGCGTCTGAGATAGCGTCCGCAACCGTAGTGGTAAATGATTAAAAACACTACGAGTAGTATTTTAGCGTGTATCCAGCCTTGGCCTTTGCCAATGCCGTAATAAACAAACAGTCCTAGCCCACTAAGTACTGCCAGCACAGCCAGCGGTAGCATAAAACGGTACAGGCGCTGAGCCATGCCTATTAAAACGGTGTAGGCTGGCTCGTGGTCTTTATTTTGGGCTAAGTTAACGTAGATGCGAGGCAAATAAAATAGCCCCGCAAACCAAGCAACAACAAAAAGAATATGGAGGACCTTGACCCACAACATGCCCATATTATTGGCCTCGCAATTGGCCATTGCCGGTCAGCACCCACTTTTGTGTGGTGAGACCTTCTAGACCCACAGGACCACGGGCATGCAGACGGTTGGTAGAAATACCAATTTCAGCACCTAGACCATATTCAAAGCCATCTGCAAAGCAGGTGGGCAGGTTGATATAAACCGAGCTGGAATCAACCTCGTTTTGAAAGCGTAGCGCTGTGTTGAGGTTTTCAGTCACGATGGATTCAGTATGCTCCGAGCTGTAATTACTGATGTGATCTACGGCCTGATCATAAGAGTCCACGATTCGAATCGCGAGAATGGGGGCGAGAAATTCGGTTTCCCAGTCTTCTTCGGTGGCTTCTTTGATGTCGTCAACCAGATTATGGGTACGCTCGCAGCCACGTAGCTCGACCCCTTTTTGCTGTAAATCAGCGCACAGGTCAGGCAACAAAGCAGGTGCAATTTCATGGTGTACCAACAAGGTTTCCATAGTGCCACAAATACCATAACGATAAGTTTTGGCATTGATGGCAACTGCGTGGGCTTTGGACAGGTCAGCATCTTTGTCGACGTAGACATGGCAATTGCCATCTAGGTGCTTGATCATGGGAACGCTGGCTTCTCGGCTGAGGCGCTCGATCAGGCCTTTTCCGCCTCGCGGCACAATCACGTCTACATAGTCTGTCATAGTGACTAGATCGCCTACTGCAGCGCGATCGGTGGTGGGGATCACTTGGACACACTCATCTGGTAGTTTTGCGGCGCGCAACCCTTCGAGAATAACCTCGCCTAAGGCTTGGTTAGAGTGAAAGGCCTCGCTGCCACCACGCAAGATGGTCGCATTGCCGGATTTAATACAAAGCGCGGCAGCATCAATGGTGACATTGGGTCGGGATTCATAAATAATGCCAATCACGCCAATGGGGACGCGCATTTGCGCCACCATCATGCCATTTGGACGAACAATGGTCTCACTGCGCTTGCCGACTGGGTCTGGCATGTCGGCAATCTGCCGTAGACCCGTTGCCATGCTTTGAATGGTGGTCTCGCTAATCGTCAAACGATCAACCAGCGCTGCAGCCAGGTTTTTCTCTTTGGCGGCCTCGAGATCTTTTTGGTTAGCGGCAATCAAGTCATCCTTTTTCTCAAGCAAGAGCTCAGCCATTTGGCGTAAAGCGGCAGACTTTTGCTTGTCTGTGGCGTTACGCAAAATGCGCGCTGCAGCCTTGGCTTTTTTGCCGATATCCAGCATGAGTTCGGTGGTGTTGGTTTGGGTGTCTGTGGTATTCATTGCTAGTCAAATCAAAGAAAAAATCAAGGATCGGCTGCCTTTGTATGAAATGATGCTCTAGGCTGTAGCCTGAGCAATACGTATACAAAGGCGTTGAATTTCGGCCCAAGGGTTGCTGAGTCGTTGGGCCACAGGGAAGCCTTTGATGGCCTGATCAATATCATAGGCATGGGCTACACTTTGAGTCCAGACCTGCAGCTCGCTGCGGTGTAAGGCCTGCTGGAGTAGTTTTTGGCGAGGCCCAAATACCCGATAAGCTCTGAATATGGGGTCTAAACTTTGACCCGCTAGGCGTGCAGCCGATAGCTGAGCCAGTAAACGGACTTCCTCGCTAATGACCCATAATACTAGAGGCAGGGCAACGCCTTCGGCCTGTAGCCCCTGTACGATGCGCAGCGCACGTGCGCCATTGCCAGCGAGTAATGCGTCGCGCAGATCAAAAACATTGTACCGTGCGACGTTCAATACTGCTTCTTGAACCTGATCGAGGCTCAGGGTACCGGTAGGGTACAGCAGCCCTAGTTTAAGAACCTCTTGGTGTGCGGCTAATAAATGCCCCTCGACCTGCTCACTGAGCCACAGTGCTGTGTCATGATCGCAGCTTTGGTTTTGTCGCTCTAAACGGTTTTGAATCCATTGCGGCAACTGGCCACGCCGCACTTGGGGTGCATCTATCCACTGGGCGTTTTTTTGCAATGCTTGGGCCCACTTGGATTTGAGGCTGCTTTGATTGAGGTATGGCAGCAAAACTAGCACAGTGATGTCGTCGCGATCAGCAAGCAAGGTGCCTAATTTTTGCAAATGCTCGCCGCCGGTGCGTCCGGGACGCCCTGTAGGTAATGAGAGCTCAACCAAGCGTTGGCCTCCGAATAGCGACATGCTTTGGCATGCCTCGATAACCTCACTCCAATCTGCCTGGGCATCCAGATCAATGCGTTGTCGTTCATCATAGCCTAGACGTTGAGCGGCAGCGCGTAGCGCATCGCTGGCCTCGATATGTAATAGCTCTTCGTTGCCTGAGATTACGTATAAAGAAGCCAGACGATTTAATTGTTTGGCCTGTTGCTGCCATTGCTCGGCGTGATAACGTTTGCTGGCCATGACGAATCAGTACTCGAAGATAGGCAAAAATTCTTCTTCGTCATCCTCGTAATCGTCTTGCCATTCAATTTCCTCTTGGTCCAGATCCTCGTCGGTGACAGGTTCGTCTTTGAGCTCTTCAAAGCGACTGCTCACATCTGGAGCGGTCAGACGGCGAGACAAGCGTTCAATCAGGTCTTCTTCCATCGAGGCGTACATGCTGGCGCGCTCACTTTCTTTGGCCTGCGTGGCATCTGGGTCATTAGGCAGATAGCGAGTAATGACTAAAGTGGTCGGAGAGAGAATTTTGCGCCCCTCACTGTCCTGTAATTCAAAACGGAATTGCAGGTTGAGCTGGTATTCTTCGACATTACCTTGGGGGTCGAGTGCAACATCACGGGTAATACGTCGGTTTTGTAGTTGAATTAAAGAAGCCTGAGCCTCGTCACGCTCGGCTACGAAAGTTAGTCCGGGCGTATTAGCAACTAACATCCGCTCGAGCTGAGCCCCAAATGAAGAATTTAGGGAAATATTGGTATAAAGCTTGTTGAAAGGCAAGGGCGAGGCGCCCTGCAGCCGAAAACCACAGGCTTGGATGAGTAAAACCAGGCTGATACACCCGAGCCCAAATAACAGGCTCGGGAGGTATCGGCGTAGCAGGTGCTGGAAAAGCATAATTAGCCTACCACGTTGACAAGGCGACCAGGCACTATGATGATGCGCTTGGCTGGACGGCCCTCTAAGTGACGATGTACAGCTTCATGAGCACTGGCTGTGGCTTCAATGGACTCTTTGTCAGCGCCATTAGCTACAGTGATATGGCCACGGACACGGCCATTGACCTGCAAGGTCAGTTTGATCTCATCAGCGACCAAGGCTTGTTCATCGACGGTTGGCCACTGCACATCCAGGATGGTCCCAAATTGCTCTGCGTAGCCCAGCTCATTCCATAGGGTCCAACAGATATGGGGAACTACGGGATACAGGATACGCAATAAAATAGAGGTGCACTCGGCCAAGGTGGCATGGGCAGCCTCGCTATCATCCAGTTTAGCGTCTTCGAGCGTGTTGAGCATTTTCATGCACCCTGACACGACGGTGTTGTACTGGATGCGCTGATAGTCATAATCAGCCTGCTTGAGCAAAGCATGAATTTCGCGTCGTAAATCCTTGGCTTTGGTGGGCAAGTCATTCAGCTGGGTGATGTCTTGGCCTATGCCGGCTTGGATGGCCTGTTGGTGTTTGTGTGCAAACAGCCAGAGGCGGCGCAAGAATCGGTGTGCTCCGTCAATCCCAGTATTTGACCACTCGAGGGTTTGCTCTGGCGGGCTGGCAAACATGATAAATAAACGAGCAGTATCAGCCCCGTGTTGGTCGATGATTGCTTGAGGGTCGACGCCATTGTTCTTGGACTTGGACATGGTCCCGATGCCCTCATATTGAACGGGGCTACCGTCTGCTTTGAGCTTGGCGCTAATGATGTTACCTTGTTCATCGTAGACGTTTTCTACCTCGCTAGGAGCAAAGTATTCAGTCCCGCCGCGCTCATTGCGGCGTGAGTAAATATGGTTGAGCACCATGCCTTGAGTCAGCAAGCGGGTAAAAGGCTCATCAAAAGAAACCAGGCCCATATCGCGCATGACCTTGGTCCAAAAGCGGGCATACAACAGGTGTAAAACCGCATGCTCAATGCCCCCGATGTACTGATCCATGGGCATCCAGTAGTCATTGCGCTCATCAACCATGGCCTGGGTATTGTCCGGGCAGGTGTAACGCATGAAATACCATGACGAATCAATAAAGGTGTCCATGGTATCGGTTTCTCGCTGAGCATCTTTGCCGCAATTGGGGCACTGGCAATTGAGGAACTCTTTGTCTTGGGCTAGAGGGTTACCTGTGCCATCAGGGATCAAGTGTTCAGGCAGCACCACGGGGAGATCCGCTTCGGGGACAGGGACAGGCCCACAATCATCGCAATGGATGATTGGGATAGGGGTGCCCCAGTAACGTTGTCTAGAAATACCCCAATCACGCAGACGGTAGGTGATTTTTTTCTGACCTAGCTTTTTTTCGGCCATGTCAGTAGCAATGCGCTCACGTGCCTCGGGACTGCTTAGCCCTGTATAGGGGCCCGAATCGATGAGCGTGCCATCATCTTCATTGGCATACCAATCAGCCCAGCGTTGATCTGAGAACTCATGGCCTTGTAAATCAATGACCTGTTTGATGGGCAGTTGGTACTTGAGAGCAAATTCAAAGTCGCGCTCATCATGTGCAGGGACACCCATGACCGCACCATCGCCATAGCTCATCAAGACATAGTTACCGACCCAAACAGGAATCTCGTCGCCACTAATAGGGTGGGTTACAGTTAATCCCGTGGGCATACCTTCTTTTTCGCGTGTCGCGATGTCGGCCTCGCTTTGGCCGCCGCGCTTGCTGGCCGCGATAAACTCGGCTAACTGGGGATTGGTTTGAGCCGCATGTTCAGCTAGGGGATGTTCGGGGGCGACTGCACAAAAAGTCACGCCCATGAGCGTATCAGCACGTGTGGTAAAGACATATAGTCGACCATCTTGGATGAGCTCGCCCTGGTCGTCTGTGATTTGATGGGTAAAAGCAAAACGCAATCCATGGCTTTTACCAATCCAGTGTTCTTGCATGGTGCGTACACGCTCGGGCCAGCCTTTGAGGTCGTTTTTAACGGTATCTAATAGCTCATCAGCATAACGTGTAATCGCTAGGTAATAACCAGGAATTTCGCGCTTTTCTACCAAAGCGCCCGAGCGCCAGCCGCGCCCATCGATGACCTGCTCGTTAGCCAGTACCGTTTGATCGACGGGATCCCAGTTGACTACCTGTGTTTTTCTATAAGCAATGCCGGCCTCGAGCATGCGTAAGAAGAGCCACTGGTTCCATTTGTAATAGTTTGGGTCGCAAGCGCTGACCTCACGTGACCAATCAATAGCCAGCCCCATGGCCTTCATCTGCTTTTTCATGTAGTCGATGTTGTCGTAGGTCCATTTAGCGGGGGGCAATTTTGAATTCAAAGCGGCATTTTCAGCAGGCATCCCGAAAGCGTCCCAGCCCATGGGCATGAGGACGTTATAGCCACGCAGACGCAGATGACGTGTCATCACGTCATTGATGGTGTAATTTCGTACATGCCCCATGTGTAGCTTGCCGCTGGGATAGGGCAGCATAGAGCATGCATAAAATTTGGGTTTTGGATTACCGTCAGCATCTGTCGCATCTTCGTAAACCCGATAAACATCATCTGCCTGCCATTTTTTCTGGGCAGTGCGTTCTATTTCGTGTGGTTGATAAGTTTCCTGCATGTGATTTGTAGCCAAAAAGTTGAAATGATTGGGTGAGTCAAAGGGGCCAAACTAGGGGAAACATGTCTGATTCCCCAAACCATACTTTAACAAGTAAATGGCCCAAAAGACTTGAAACGCTGGGCACTAAAGGCCTGTGGATCAACAAAAGGTGTTTGCTTGAAAATCAGGTCTGCGAGCAAACGCCCCGTTGTCGGGCCCAAGGTGAAGCCCTGGTGCGCATGGCCGATGGCCAGCCACAAATTATCGTGTTTGTGCGCGGGGCCAATGATGGGTTTCATATCGGGCAAACAAGGACGCGCCCCGTACCATGGCTGGGGCTCGATCGCTTTACCCATGGGTAGGATATCACGAGCGATGCGCTCACAAAGTTGTATTTGGCCGCGCCGCGGCGGGCCATACAAAGGAGCCATCTCGGCACCGGTGGTCAGCCGAATACCCATATTCATTGGTCCTAACAAATAGCCGTTGTCAGCGTCCAAAATACTGTGCTGCAAGGTGCGCTCGACAATGGGTTGGTAGTGCCAGTGGTAGCCACGCTTGGGAAATAAAGGAAAGTGATACGCAAGCGGCTTGAGCAATTGCATCGACCAAGGTCCAGCAGCAATCACCACCTGTTGGGCTTCCAAGCGCTCGGTACCGCAGATTACCTGCCAGTGACCGTTGCTGCTTTGATGGATGCGGCTAACGCGTTTTCTTTTAAATGCACCGCCCTGAGCGATAAAGTCATCTGCATAGCGCCTGACCAAGCCACCGGGATCGGCGACCTGCCAAGAGTTTTTCCAGTGAATGGCGCCGCTGAACACCCGCGTGTTGACGTGAGGTTCGATGGTCTTGATGTCCTCGGGGCTGAGGACCTCGAATTCGACACCGTATTCATTCGCTGCACGTTGGGCTTGTGCTAATTCGACTTGCAGAGATTCCTCGGCGCGGTGTAACTGTAACCACCCACGGCGTCGAATAAGATCGTCGGCATCAGCGGCCTGAATCATGCGCTGATGTTCATCGAGACAACTGCGGATTAATTGAGCCCACTGGTTTGCCAATGCATGCCAACGTCGGGGTGCAGAAAAGTACCTATAAGCCATCAACTTTGGAGCGTAGCGTAGCACTCCAGATAGTTGATAACGAATATCTGGTCGTTGGTTGGGCAGCACACTAAGTGTGTCGCTGAATGCGCGTGGGAAGGGGTGAGGGAAAACAGCCTCACGTTGTATCAACCCGGCATTGCCATATGAGGTTTCCTGGCCAGGGTCGTTACGGTCGATTAACAGCACATTGGCACCGCGATCGCGCAAATGCCAAGCGACACTGGTACCTACCATACCGGCGCCTATAACAATGATGTCGTGTGCCATCATGCCCCCTTGTTGCTGAACAATTGGCTAAGAAAATATGGGCATATTTTATCGCAACCAATAGCTACCAGCCAGAAAATAAAAAAACCACTTCTGACGAAGTGGTCTTAAATGCTGCGCGAACGTATATTGCCGTACCCGTAGCGCCCGCAAGACAAGATCGAGTTACAGGCGTGGGTATAAAGCGTGATTAACGTAAGCGGGTTTCTTTGTATTCGACGTGTTTGCGAGCCACGGGATCGAATTTCTTTAAGACCAGTTTTTCTGGATTGTTACGCTTGTTCTTGGTCGTGGTGTAAAAATGACCGGTGCCAGCTGATGATTCGAGTTTGATCTTCTCGCGTATTCCTTTGGCCATGGTGAGCTCCCAAATTTAAAAATGAATCGGTATATTTAGATGCGCTCGCCGCGTTCGCGCATTTCGGCTAAGACAGCATCGATACCTTTTTTGTCGATCAAGCGTAACCCTTGAGCAGAAATACGCATACGGACCCAGCGATTTTCGCTTTCTACCCAGAAACGACGGTTGTGTAGATTAGGCAAAAAACGACGCTTGGTCTTGTTGTTTGCATGAGACACATTGTTCCCAACACGTGGGCCTTTTCCTGTTACTTGGCATACGCGCGCCATGATAAACCCCTTTGAAAATTGTATTCATCCTCTAGCTAAGCCCTCGCCAAAGGCGGCGAACAATAGGGACGGTTTCGTTTGCCATCAGGATGAGTTATCTAATTTTGATGTTAAGCAAACCATTTTATTTAAAAAAAGTAAGCAAGGCAAGTCCAACACTGCCTTTTATAGATTTGCCAAGCGTCCACAGAACCAAGACAAAAGAGCGCAAGCAAAAAGAATGGTGACTAACGGCAAAGTACTATTGACGGACCAAATACTGATGGCAAGGCCTGCCAAGGCCCCACCCAGCATTTGTAATGTGCCCATGAGGGCTGATGCACTACCTAATCGGCGCGCGTGACGACTCAGGGCTAAAGCGGCTGAGTTAGGGTTGATCATGCCCAAAGCGCCCATAAATAAAACCAAGCAAAGCATGGTCAATGGGAGGTTGAGCCAGCCTAATAAGCTCAGGGTCAATGCCCCAATAGCTGTCAGGGCCTGCACCAGTTGCGCTGCGAGCAAGAGTTGTGAAGGGTGGAATTTATTAAGTAACCGCGCATTGACCTGTGCCATCAAGATAAATGAGGCTGCGTTCAGACCAAAGATAAATCCAAAAATAGATGGATCTACACCAAAGGTCTGGATGAAAACACGTGGTGAGCCGCTAATGTAGGCAAACATGCCAGCCGAACCAAAAGCGCCTGCTAGGGCATAGAGCATAAAGCCGCGATGAGAAAGCAGGAGGCCGTAATTTCTGAAAATCACACTGGGGCGGAGTTCTTGTTTGCGATGTTCGGGGAGGGTTTCATCCATGTGACGCCAACCCAAAAAGAGCATAATGCCCGCGTACACGACCATGAATAAAAAGATGCTATGCCAGTCTAGGAAAATAAGAAATTGCCCCCCAATAATAGGCGCCAAAATTGGGGTCACGCCCATAATCAGCATCAGCATGGATAGTGCTTTGGCTGCATCATTGGTGTCGAGTCGATCACGGATGACCGCACGAGGTATCACCATGCTGGCAGCGCCTCCAAAGGCTTGGGCAATACGCCAAAAATAAAGATGGTCAATGTCAGTGCTCAAGGCGCAGCCGATAGAGGCTATCAGGAAAATAAAAAGCCCAGCAAAAAGAGGAATGCGACGGCCAAAACGGTCGGATAGGGGCCCGTAGAAAAGTTGAGCGATAGAGAGCCCAAAAAGATAACCCGCTAATGTGCGCTCGATGTGGCCTGGGGTCGTGTCGAGACTGCTAGCCATAGAAGGGAAAGCAGGCAAGTACATATCGATTGCGATGGGTCCGATGGCTGTGAGGAAAGCCATGAGTACCAGCCAACCCGGAAAGGTACGACCAAAGGCATCAGGCGACTGATTTGACATACGCGAACAACTCTCTAAATGATAAGGTATTACAGAATACTATCGCAAAATATAAGTTTCAGTGCTAAATTAAATTACTAACAAATAGGGGCTAATCTTAGCATGCTAACCTTATTTGGAGTGGAAAAAAGACTTAGTAGGAGGTTGATTTGAGTGCCCTAGCTGCCGTAGAAAAAAAACTTGAAGCGCTGCCTGTAAAGGTTTACGTTGAGCTGCCAAACGGCCGTAGCCTAGGCTCTGCCAGCGACGCCGAAGTTAAACTCAAAATAAAAGACAATAGCACCATTGCATTACTCGCTGCTGGACAGGTAGGCGTGATTGGTGAAGCCTACGTAGATGGCAAGGTAGAGATAGAAGGCAGTATGCGGGCTTTGATGCAAGCAGCGGTAGGTATTCTGCCTGAATCTCCTGCCCAGGAAAAAAAGACTGGCATGCTCTTACGTTGGGTGCAACGTTTGCGTTCTTTGTGGCGACACACTCTAGAGCGCGACGCCCGCCAGATCGAGTTTCATTACGATCTATCAAATGATTTTTACGCATTGTGGTTAGACCCGCATCGCGTTTATTCCTGTGCTTATTATCGCACCCCAGACATGGGGCTGGCCCAGGCCCAGGAGGCCAAACTCGATCACATTTGTCGTAAATTGCGCCTACAACCTGGTGAGCGATTCATCGATATCGGTGCCGGTTGGGGTGGGTTGCTTTTATGGGCTGCCGAACATTACGACGTCGAGGCGATGGGTGTCACCCTATCGCGCAATCAACATGCCTATGTAAATCGACTCATCAAGGAAAAAGGGCTCGAGGGCCGTGTGCGGATGGAGTTGCTCGATTACCGCAAGGTACCCACCGAAAAGCCCTTTGACAAGCTCGCATCTGTAGGTATGTTTGAGCACGTAGGGCGTGCTAGTTTGACCAATTATTTTGCCCGTGTGGGTCAGATGGTCCGTCCTGGAGGTTTAATCATGAATCACGGCATTACCTCGCAGGCTGTTGATCATCAACAGTTAGGCGCCGGGATGGGTGATTTTATCGAACGCTTTATTTTCCCAGGGGGTGAGCTTACTCACATCAGCCATGTATTACGTCATTTGGGCCAGGGTGGTCTAGAAGCCCTAGATGTGGAAAATTTACGCCCCCATTATGCCCGTACTTTGTGGGCCTGGAGTGATGGCCTCGAGGATCAATTAGATGCAGCACGGAAAATTTTGACCGGGGAACAGGGCGAGCGCTCTTTACGGGCCTATAGATTGTATTTAGCCGGCTGCGCCATGGGCTTTGAACAAGGTTGGATCTCATTGCATCAGGTCCTAGCCCAGCGCGATGTAGTCAAAGGTAATAGCCACGAGCTCGATTACCCCCAAGGGCAAGCTTATCCATGGCGTCGTGACTACATGTATGTGGACGAGGCCGATGAGCAACTACGCGCTGCTAGTTAATAGGCAGTGAGCGTTATTTGCTGTGACTAAACGACGACCTGAGCCGCTAAACTAATAGCGGCTCATTTTATTGTGGGATACGCAAAAGGCGGAACATTTCATTGCGGTCGCCGCCACGGCGACCCTGCCACAAGAGCTCGGCTTTGGGGGGGATGCCGCGGCTTCTTTCTTCGATACTATATTTGGGCGAAGTTTCCTGTAACCACAGCGGGCAACTGCGTTGGTCGCTAAACTGCAGTTGGTCAAAAACGTAAAAAGAAGCCCGTTGCCCCGGGTTAATCGCTGCGTAGACGCAGTCGTTTGCCTCGTTATGGCGTTGGAGGGCTTGGCTGAGATCGTTTGCTACATCTCTATAGCTACGCGCGTAGTTCAATGTGGGCATCCACAAAGTCACCAAAAGCAACCAAGTGGTAATGAGCCCCGCCGCTGACAGCACGGTGCCGCGCCACAATGAAGGCGGACGTTGCATCAGACGCCAGCGTACCAGCAGGAACCATAGAATGGTGCCAGTTAAAGCGGTGATTAAAGCAAACCACAGGATTTCGGAATGAAAGCCCTCGGTCTGGCGGTGAATGCTGCGGGCAATTTTGGGCGGCCAACCACTTTGCTGAGCAATCCAACCCAACCAAACGGTAGCTGCTGTGAGTGAATAGCACATCACAGCAAACCAATCCAAGGCGTTGATAGCGCCACGACGCAAAGTAGGCAGAGCAAAAGCGGCTAACACAGCACTGGGTAATGCCAAGAAAATATACTCGGGCTCAAAAGCCTGGGGCATGCCCAATACAAGCACGAGCCCAAAAAAAGCCAGAACGCTAGCCAAACCAATATGAGGAGCCGTCCACCAATTGCGCCAATTCCATAGTGCCAGGATTGCTAAAGGCCAGGTGGGCCATAAAAACCACAGCAAGTCTCGCGCGCTACTGCTCAGCGCGTAACCACTAAAGTTTTTGAATTGATCGAGGTGCCATTGCCACCAGTGACGCATCCATAGCGAATCCTGCTGTTGCGCGGGCAGCCACCATAATAAAATCAGCACTACGGCTAGCAATAGGCTGAGTAAAAAGTAGCGCCGATAACGCACAAAGGGCTGCAGAACGGCAAAAACAACGATACTGCTAAGTACGAGGGGGATAAAACCGATCAGACCACGATTAAGAAAACTGGCCCCGAGCGAAAGACCAATTAATAATATGGCGATGCGAGCATGGCGTGGCATCAAGGCCCAACCAAAAAAGAGTAGGGCGATGAGGGCTAGGCTAAGTGGGACAGCAGATGTTTCGTGGACTCTCCAGATGATGCCGACTGTCGCTACCAAGAGCAGGAGGCCAGCATCGGCAATCATGCGCGCATAATCTCGAGGATTAGGCTCACCGCCAAAAGGTAGAGCCAAAGGCTGTGCACCTTTTGTTTGGGCCAAAATAAATAAAGCGCGCCAAAAACAAAAAGTCAGAATGAGAAACCACAGAATATTGGGCAGTCGAGCTGCGGTGATGGCCGCATCGAGGGGGGATAAGAAAAGCTCGAAAAAAGGCCCGAACACGATAATTGAAACCGCCCCTATCCAACTGGCCAGCGGCCCATCCTGCGGATAAGGAAAGTCTCCGATAGCCGGTAATAGCCAACTGGCAGAATGCTCTTGGAGCATGCTTAGCATGGTGGCGATACCAATCACATCATCGCTTTTCCACGGGTCACGGAAAAACAAACCTGCCAAAATATAGACCAGACCCACGGCCACAAGCAGCAGGCGCGGCAATTTGGTTGCCGCCTGTTCGGTTAAACGGGCCGGTGTGGTGCGTTGCAGGGTCTGATTCACTATAAATGGCCTAAAAAAAGCAGCCCGAGGCTGCTTTTATGATTGGGTGGCAAGAATTAATTTTTCTTGATAGCCCCAGCGGTGCGAGCAAAACGCTGACGGAAGCGCTCGACGCGACCAGTCTCGACCGCGCGGGCCTGAGAACCAGTATAAAACGGATGCGAATCCGAGGTGACATCACACTTGTAGACAGGGTATGTCTTGCCATCAACCTCGATGGTCTCGCGGGTTTGTACCGTTGAGCGAGTGATGATTTTTTTGCCGGTTTGTTGATCGAGGAATACTACCTCGCGGTATTCTGGGTGGATATCTGCTTTCATGGCCTTGTCCTGTAATAGCTAAAACGCGCAAGCAAAATAAATTATATATTGGGCCAAAAGCTGGCCAGCACATCCCAAACGGGCTTAACACTTGCCGCGCAAAAACGCTAAGTTTAAAATCAAACAAATATAACAACAAAAACCTGATTTGCCAAGCACAAAGCGTGCTGCCTCATAGCAGCAGACCCTCTTCTGCCATCGAGGTTGCGTGGTTGGCCGCTACAATGACGTGATCGACCAGACGAATGTCGACCAATGCCAATGCTTTTATCAGGTGTTGTGTCAATGCAATATCGGCTGCACTCGCCTCGCGTGCCCCAGAGGGATGGTTATGGGCTAGAATAACTGCTGCGGCATGATGCTTCAAGGCTGCCTTGACCACTTCTCGTGGATATACATGCGCCTGATTTAGGGTGCCTTTGGCCAAGACCTTGGTCGTGATGAGCTGCAATTGGGTGTTTAGGAATATTGCAATACAGTGTTCCACCGCCAAATGCCCCAAATGGGCGATGCAGTAGCGTTTAACCACCCGTGTTTGGGTAAATCCAGGTGTTTCTTTTAGTTCCTGCTCGATAGAGCGGCGGCTGAGCTCGCTAACAGCCAGTATTTCGCAGGCCTTGGCATTGCCAATGCCAGGTTGTGCCATCAGTTGTTGTGGTGCTGCATGTAATAACTGCCTAAGGCCGCCAAAATGCTCGAGCAAATGCTGGGCAAATTTGACGACCCCTTGTTGGCCATTACCAGTTCGTAGCAGCACAGCCAGTAGCTCAGCATCGCTGAGTACCCGGGCACCATAGCTAAGCAGGCGCTCACGGGGTTTCAAGGTTGAAAATGTTTTCCTTTGAGACTTCATCTTGCACGCATAAAATATCAGTGGAACAATCAAATTAAAGGATGTCACAACGTGAACGAAAATGGGGCTGCTCGGGATAAAAGCATCCACGAGAATTCGTTTGTCACTTTGCATTACCGTATTACCGTGCTTAATGGAGCGGTTGCTGGTACGGTCTTTGTTGATACTTTCAGCATGCGTCCGGCAACATTACAGTTAGGGGTTGGGCAGTGGTCACCAGGGCTCGAGCAATGCTTGTTGGGGTTGCCGGATCACGGCGATTATAGTTTCGAGGTCGATCCCGCTGATGCCTATGGCGAGCGCAACCCAGCATTAGTGCAGTGGGTCTCGCGCGCGCAGGTGATGGAAAATGCCACTGACGACGCCAGTTTTAATCCTGGCGATACGGTCGAATTTGTAGCGCCAACCAGCCAACGTTATGCTGGTGTACTCAAGCAATGGCAAGATGACCAAGCATTAATTGATTTCAATCATCCCTTGGCGGGCGCTCAAATTCGTTTAGACGTCAAAATTTTAGGAATACTATGACACAGCAATCTACACAAAAGGTTTTCGATATTACGCTCGCGCAGCCGCGTGGTTTTTGCGCGGGTGTAGACAGGGCCATCGACATCGTTGAGCGTGCGCTTGAGCTACATGGCAAGCCTATTTACGTACGCCACGAAATCGTCCACAACCGTTTCGTGGTCGAAGATTTACGCAAAAAAGGTGCGATCTTTATCAAAGAGCTCGATGAGGCACCTGCGGGTGCTATCGTAGTTTTCTCTGCGCATGGCGTATCATTAGCGGTGCGCGAGGATGCCGAACGTCGCGGGCTAACAGTCTTTGATGCGACCTGCCCACTAGTGACCAAGGTACACGTAGAGGTTGCACGCATGCGTCGTGATGGCCGCGAGGTCATTATGATTGGACACCGCGGTCACCCCGAGGTCGCCGGGACATTAGGTCAGGCTGATGATGGGATGTATTTGGTAGAAACTGTTGAGGATGTGCAGGCCCTCGAGGTTAAAAACCCCGAGCATTTGGCATTTGTTACGCAGACCACATTGTCTGTGGATGATGCGCATCAGGTGGCAGAGGCCTTGCGTCAACGCTTCCCAGGTATTGTCGAGCCTAAAAAGAGCGACATTTGTTACGCTACCCAAAATCGCCAAGATGCGGTTAAAAAGATGGCCGTCGAAAGCGATGTGGTATTAGTGGTGGGCAGTACAAACAGCTCTAACTCAAATCGTTTGCGCGAGGTCGCCGAACGCGAGGGCACGCCTGCATATCTGTTAGATGATCCTGCCATGGTTCAGCCACAGTGGTTGGAACACGGCGAACGCATTGGTGTGACAGCTGGCGCTTCGGCCCCCGAAGAGTTAGTACAACAGGTGATTGATCGCCTGCGTGAATTAGGCGCTCAGTCAGTACGCACTTTGGATGGGGTCGAAGAAAAGGTCTCTTTCCCCTTGCCACGCGAACTATCCCGCAAAATCGCGCAGCGTGAGACCCTGGGAAATTAACAGCGGTACGCTCTTGGCGCGTATGATATGAAGCATAAAAAAAAGTTTTATTTTTTTGTAGTTGTCCTGGCACTGTTCGTGGTGCACGGGGTGGTATCGTGGTGGGTGGGTGAACGGGCCGAACGTATTTCCGTAGCCCAGGTGCAATATCTCAATGAGCATTTACAAGAGCTCACCGCCGATGGTTACCCCGACCAGCATGTTCAGCTCGAGTTAGACACGCTGCATCGCGGTGTATGGCGATCGCAGCGTTTGCTGACTTTGACTTGGTCTCGGGGGCCCTTGATCAAACGGTACGTATTCGAGGATGATTTGCAGCACGGACCGTGGCCTTGGGCACGGCTGCGCCAACAAGAATGGCTGCCGGTGATGGCTTATAGCGACATGCGCCTACTAGATCAGGGGGCAGGTAAAACCCTTTTCGAGTGGACCCAAGGCAAAGAGCCTTTGCGCATGACCACTGAAATTGATTGGGACGGTAGCTTTAACAGTCTGTGGCAGTGGGCTGCACTGACCTACGAGGGCCCGGCAGAGCACTTTGTGCTTGGTTCTGGCGAACTCGATATTAAAAGCATTGGTCAGGGGCTTTATCAGCTCAAGGCGTCAGCACCAGCGTTGTCATACGGAAAAAGCCACGAGGCCTTTCATATGATAGAGCCTCAGGTACAGTGGATTACTACTGATCCCGAGTCTCTTTTTGATGGACATATGTTTGTTGGCGCAGACGAGCTCGAGTGGCATGATGACACCCGTGTTCGTGCCGATCGCTTCTCTCTCGAGCTAATTCAGCAACGCCAAGAAGGCCTATTTGACCTTAGCGCCCAAGGCAGTGCCAAAGAAGTCATCATCAATGACGGAATTACTTTAGGGGCTTTTGATGTGCGTTTACAACTAGAACGCATTGCCGAGTCCATCAGTGCACGCGCTTTTGCCGAGCTCTCAGAACAAGAGCGCGACGATCTTTGGTTAAAAAGTTTGGCCGCTCATCCGCGTTATACAATAGAAGAGCTCAATTGGGTTAATGAGGGTGGCAAAGCGCGATTTTCAGGCTTCTTTGAGCTGGCGCCGCGTCTGGGTGATGAGTTGGAAAAAGCAGCCTTCAAGGCTGACGTTCCGCAAGCAGTGCTCCAAGATGTCGTAGGCCAGGAAAAAGGTGTCAAAGGTGCGATGCTGCGCCTGTTGTTGGCTGCTTTTATCAAAGAAGGCCGACAACTCAACCTCATTGAATTTAAAGACGAAGCCTTAAGTCTTGATTTGCAATACGACCAAAGCGCCGAGAATTATGTGCTAAATGGTCAAACGCATGGCAAAAAGGAAATGCAGGCAATCTTGTTTAAATGGCTATTGTGGCTGGCGCAGTAGGGGCCTGATAGAGACCTGATTGGCACTCAACGGCATCCGTAAATTAGAGGTTAGGGAACAAAACACAACTGTTCGAGCCCAGCTTGTTTAAATAACTGATACAAACCATAAATATCTAGGCCCATAACAGCACTGTAGCGGCCATCCAAGCGTTCGATGAAATAGCTGGCTCGTCCTTGGATGCCATAGCCCCCTGCTTTACCAAAAGGCTCGTCAGTGCTGCAATAGGCCTGTATTTCCGCCAGTGTTAAATCGCGGAAAAATACCTTGTTGGTGCTCAGAGTGCTGTAGATATTGCCTCGGAATGCCAATGCTTGGGCTGTATATACGTAGTGTGCACGGCCTGACATACGTTTTAAAAATTGCTGGGCATCTTCTTTATTCTGTGGTTTGCCCAATACCTGGGAATCTAGTGCAACGCAGGTGTCAGCACATAAGACGGGGTGTTCTTCGGATAGATTTTGTGATTTTATCCATTTTAAAGCCCTATCCAATTTTTCTTGGGTCGTGCGTTTTGTGTAGTGCTCGGGTGCTTCACCGGCCAAAATAGGCTCATCCTCGCCCGCGGGGCTAGGTACATGGAGCACCTGGTGCGGGATATTTAGTTGGCTCAGGATTTCGTGTCGTCGCGGGCTGGCCGAGGCAAGATATAAACTGACCATAGAGTTGTGAGTGATAGGCTCTAGATAAAATTATTCGGAATCGTCCGAGCTCTTTTCCGCGGGTAGAGCTGATGCGCGCATCGTGTCTAGATCCAGTGGGTGGTCGCCCCATAAGTCTTCTAGTTGGTAATAGTCACGAATGGCTGCCTGCATACAATGCACAACGATATCACCTAAATCAATGAGTACCCATTCGCCTTCGTTTTCACCCTCGATGGCGATCACATGCAAGCCATATTTTCTGGCTTGACGGACAACCTCATTGGCCATCGAGCGGGTTTGTCGGTTAGATGTTCCGGTAGCAATGAATACCCGGTCAAAAAGACTGGTCAGCGGACGTGTATCAAAAGCACGTATGTCGTGACCCTTGAGGTTCTCGAGGGCATCCAAAACGATTTTCTCTTGGTGTTCTAAGTTCATGTAGGGCTTGTGTAACCTATTATAAATAAAGTTGATGTCTCTTAATGTACTGCTGAACCTTTGGGTCGAGCAAGCCGTCAGTAGGTTGCTGTTGTTTTAATCGACTTCGAATCTCGGTTGCCGAGATGTCCATAGGCTCGAAATCAATGGTCTCAAGTGTGAGATCATTGGCTTGTAAATAGGCAGCGAGCTCGGCTGCCGGACGGGCCGTCGACCCTGGGCGTTGGGCGACTGCTAAAGTCACGTATTGCAAGATTTCCTGCCAACCCCGCCAAGTATGAAAGTTTTGTAATTGGTCACTACCCAGCACCCAATAATACTGAGCACCAAGGGCGAGTTGCTGCAGGGTATCTAGCGTATAGGTTGGTCCTGTGCGTTCGAGCTCAATGCGATTGATATGTAGCTTTGGATCATCGCCGATAGCCAGCTGTAACATGGCCAGACGATGCTCGGCACTGCTCTTTAAGGGGGCGCGTTGCCAAGGATTAGCGGCTGGGATGAGCTCTAATCTATCTAACTGCAATGCATCGACGGCGCGCTGGGCTAGGACAATATGTGCCCTGTGAACGGGATCAAAGCTACCGCCCAAGAGACCCACCTTGATCATAGCCACTCGCGCGGTTGTAGGTATTGGTATAGATCGGCCTCGTGACTATCAGGTTTGGGATGCCATTGGTAGCGCCATTGAGCCATGGGTGGCATCGACAACAAGATGGACTCAGTTCGACCACCAGATTGCAATCCAAAGGTAGTGCCGCGGTCTAAAACTAGGTTGAACTCAACGTAACGCCCCCGTCTATAGGCTTGGAAATCGCGCTCGCGTTCACCGTAGGGTTGGTGGCGACGCTCTTCGACAATCGGCATATAGGCTTTAAGGAAATGATCACCTACGGATTTTGTTAGGCCAAAGCAGTGGTCAAAATCGGGGGTGTTTAAATCGTCGTAAAAAATACCGCCAATGCCGCGGGTTTCATCACGGTGTTTGAGGTAAAAATACTGGTCGCACCATTTTTTATATTGGTCGTAATAGCCATCCCCAAAAGGAGCCAAAGCGTCTGAGCAGACCTGGTGAAAATGTTGGGCATCCTCAGGGTAGACATAATAGGGGGTTAAATCCATGCCACCCCCAAACCAAAACACAGGCTCTTGATCGCCCTGAGCATGGGCAACAAAGAGGCGTACATTCATGTGTGTGGTGGGTATATATGGATTTACAGGGTGTAAAACCAAGGATACGCCCATGGCTTCCCAAGGGCGGCCTTTGAGTTCTTGGCGCTGTGCCGTCGCTGATGGGGGTAGGTGCTTGCCCTTGACGTGACTAAAAAGTACCGCGCCGCGCTCAAACAGCCGGCCGTTTTCCAAATACCGTGAAATCCCACCGCCGCCTTCTTCGCGAGTCCAGCGATCGGTTTTAAATTCGGTGCCGTCCGCCAAGCTGAGTCGCTGGGCTATTCGGTCTTGTAAGTCTAAAAAATAATCGTGTGCTAAAGAAATGGGAACGCTCATGCAAAACCTATTGATTGGATTGTCCTTTTAAAGCACGCCAGCCAATATCTGAACGGAACTGTTTGCCATCAAAATGGACTTGCGTGACCGTGGCGTAAGCAGCCTCTTGGGCGCGGCGCAAAGAGTCACCTAGTGCCGTGACGCATAGGACACGGCCGCCCGCTGTTTTTAATACATCATCTTTGAGGGCGGTGCCGGCATGAAAGATAATCCGATCATCTTGATCTTGGGGTAGGGGTTGGATGACATCCCCTTTGCGCGGCTCTTCGGGATAACCGGCACTGGCCATGACAACGCCTAGTGCAGCACGTCGATCCCAGTCGATTGTGGCCTGATCCAATTGGCCATCGATGGCTTGGTCGAAAATCTCGCTAAGATCGCTCTTAAGGCGCAACATGATGGGTTGTGCCTCGGGGTCACCCATGCGGCAGTTGTACTCGAGTAATTTGATGGGGCGTGTACTGTCAGGGCCGTCGCCAATCATCAGGCCGGCATACAAGAAACCTGTATAAGGATACCCCTCGCGGGCCATGCCTTGGACTGTGGGGTAGATGATTTCGCGCATGATGCGGTTATGCAAAGTGGGCGAAACAATAGGCGCTGGTGAGTATGCGCCCATACCCCCTGTATTAGGCCCCTGATCAGCATCTAGTAGACGTTTGTGGTCTTGGCTGGTGGCCATGGGTAGGACATTTTGTCCATCACACAGGACAATGAAACTGGCTTCTTCGCCCTCGAGGAACTCTTCGATTACGACACGTGCGCCGGCCTGACCAAACTGGCCCGAATCCAACATGCTGTCAATGGCAGCATGGGCTTGTTCTAGTGTCTCGGCAACAACCACCCCTTTGCCAGCCGCTAAGCCATCAGCCTTGATCACAATGGGTGCGCCCTGCTCTGTGACATAGTCTTTGGCGGCCTGAGCATCGGTAAAGCTTTGGTATTGTGCTGTATCGAGGTTGTGGCGCTGCATAAAGTCTTTGGCGTACTCTTTCGAGCTTTCTAACTGGGCAGCAGCCTGCGTAGGACCAAAGATGCGTAGCCCAGCGGCACGGAAAGCATCGACTACGCCACTGGCCAGTGGGGCCTCGGGGCCTACGACGGCAAAGGCAATATCGTTGTCTTTGGCAAATGCCACCAAGTCCTCGTTGCTGTGTAGAGGCAGATTTTCCATGCGTTCGGCCTGTGCCGTACCGCCGTTGCCAGGGGCTACATAGACTCGAGTGACCCGTTGTGATTGCGTTAGACGCCAAGCGATGGCATGTTCACGGCCGCCTGCGCCGATAACCAGTAGTTTCATAGTGTCGTTAGTCTTTGATGTCCTAAAGATTGAGCGAACGGGCGTACCCGATTATTCTGTCTCATCCATGACTGCTGTGGTGTAAACCTCTTGGACGTCGTCCAAAGATTCGAGTGCTTCGAGCATGGTTTTCATCGTTTCTGCCTCTTTGCCCTCGAGCTCGGTTTCATTGAGTGCTTTCATGACGATTTCTTGTACTTCAGGGACCAGCTCGGCTGCCTCGAAGGCCATTTTGACCTGCTCATAGTCTGCTGGCTCGCAAATGACCTCGATGAGCCCTTCCTCGTCAGTGATGACGTCCTCGGCGCCAGCCTCGAGAGCGGCCTCCATGACGGCTTCCTCGCTGGTGCCTGGCGCAAAAATAAACTGCCCACAGTGTTTAAATTGGAACACAACTGAGCCATCGATGCCCAGATTGCCCCCGTGTTTGCTAAAGGCATGACGCACCTCAGCAACCGTGCGCGTGCGATTGTCGGTCATACAATCCACTATGACAGCGGCGCCGCCTACACCGTATCCTTCGTAACGGATTTCCTCAAAGTTTTGCCCATCAATCAAGCCAGCGCCACGTTGTATTGCGCGCTCGATATTGTCTTTGGGCATATTCGCGGCAGCGGCCTTGTCTAGTGCTAGGCGCAAGCGCGGGTTGCTTTCTACATCAGGCCCGCCATCGCGTGCTGCGACCTGAATTTCACGAATAATACGTGTCCAGACTTTAGCCCGTTTGGCGTCTTGGCGCCCTTTACGGTGCTGAATATTTGCCCATTTACTATGACCTGCCATAATTTGCTACCAAGTATTTAGAATGATTTGTAAAGTTACCTATTTTAACCTGTGCACTAAAGATTGCTTAGGCTACACTTTAGATGTTTTCAGGGTAATGAACAATTTTTATCGGGCTAGGGCCACTCCACATGGTACAACCCATACCAATTGCGTATCGCGCTAAACACAGTATAGAGCTTTTACCTTCGATGGCGAACCGTCATGGTTGCATCACAGGTGCCACAGGGACCGGCAAAACAGTCAGCTTGCAAGTCTTGGCCGAGGCCTTTTCTCGCCAGGGTACTGCTGTCTTTGCTGCAGATATCAAAGGCGATCTCAGTGGTATTACACAAGCGGGGCAACCCAATGAAAAAATCACCCAGCGCCTCCAGCGTTATGAAATACCAGAGCCCGAGTGGGGGGCCAACCCTGCTGTTTTTTGGGATGTCTTAGCCGAGCAGGGGCACCCGATTAGGGTGACCGTTTCCGATTTAGGTCCAGTCCTATTATCGCGCATGCTGGAATTAAATGACACCCAAGAGGGGGTCATGAATATTTTATTTCGTGTCGCCGACGAAGAAGGGCTGTTGTTATTAGATTTCAAAGACCTACGGGCCATGCTGACTTACGTAGGCGAAAATGCTTCTGAGTTGCGCAAAAAGTACGGCAATATAGCCCCGGCCAGTGTGGGCGCTATTCAACGTGCATTGTTGCGTTTGGAAGACGAAGGGGCCGAGTATTTTTTTGGTGAGCCGACCCTGGATATTTTCGATTGGATACGTACCGATGCATCGGGGCGTGGCATTGTTAACATTTTAGCCGCCGATCGGTTGATTCAGTCCCCACGTTTGTATGCCATATTTTTATTGTGGATGATGGCCGAGCTTTACGAGCGGTTGCCCGAGGTCGGTGATTTATCTCAGCCAAAAATGGTTTTTTTCTTTGACGAGGCGCACTTATTATTTAATACGGCTCCCAAGGCCTTGCTCGAACGTATCGAACAGGTATTGCGTTTAATACGGTCCAAAGGGGTGGGTGTTTATTTTGTCACCCAATCGCCCGGAGATATCCCTGATGTAATTTTGGGTCAGCTAGGTCATCGCATCCAACACGCCTTGCGCGCTTATACTCCCCGAGAACAAAAAGCGGTACGTACCGTCGCGCAGACGATGCGACCTAATCCAGATCTAGATATACAGGCAGCGATTACCGAGCTCGGTGTCGGCGAGGCCTTGGTATCGATGCTAGATAGCGAGGGTCGGCCGACCATTACCGAGCGCGCCTGGATGGCAGCACCTGCTAGTCGCATTGGTCCAGCGACTCTCGAAGAAAAACAAAACATTCAAAACACATCGCCTCTGGCGGGTAAATATGACACTGTGATTGATCGCGAGTCCGCCTACGAGCTGCTCGAGGAACGAGTCGCCAAACAAGCCCAAGAGCAGGCCCAATCAGAACAGAGCTCGGGGGGCGCACTAGGAGCACTCAGCGATTTTTTGATTGGTTCTACCGGACCGCGCGGAGGGCGTCGTGATGGGGTTGTGCAGTCTGTAATCAAGAGCGAGGTACGGCGCGGCGCGCGCCAACTGTTGCGTGGTTTGCTCAGTTCTTTACGGGGGGGTGGCCGTTAAATTTACAGTGCGCCATCGGCGCAATGCTACCGAGACCTAATTGTCAGCAGCCGTGAGGGTGCGCTAAAGTGTTCATTCACTTTGAGTTATTAGATCGATAGCGGACACTCTAAAAGATGAAAAAAATACTGATTGCGGTTCAAAACCCCGACGATGCCCAAGAATGGGCCGATCATTTCAAACAACAAGATCCCAGCTGGCAAGTGCAGATTTGGACGCCTGACACTCCTTTTACAGGCGCACATTATGCGGTAGTGTGGCAACCTCCCGCCCGATTATTTGCCCAAGAAAAAGATTTAAAGGCGGTCTTTAACCTTGGGGCTGGGGTCGATGCTTTAGGGATTGGATCCGTGATTCCTGCTGAAATGCCGGTATATCGCATTGAAGATGGTGGGATGGCCGTACAGATGGCTGAATATGCGCTGCACGGTGTGTTACTAGCCACGCGCCGTTTCACCACGTACGCACAACAGCAACCCAAAAAAGAATGGCGTACACACGCCCCGGTATTGCGTTCCGAGTGGCCAATTGGGGTGATGGGTTATGGGCAAATAGGTGCTCAGGTGGCGAATACGTTGGACCAATTAGGGTATCCAGTCGCGGCGTGGGCACGACGCGAACGAAGCGATCAAACAGGCATCGAGATGTATGCCGGTGACGCCCAATTTCAAGCTTTTTTACAGCGCACACGTATTTTGATCAATGTGCTCCCACTCACGGATGAAACCCGCGGTATTATCAATAAAAATACCTTGGATGCTCTGCAACAAGACGGCTTTGTCATTAATATGGCGCGTGGTGCCCATGTTATTGATGAGGATTTATTGGCAGCCTTAGACAGTGGGCAATTACGCGGTGCATTGTTAGATGTTTTTCATACCGAGCCATTGCCGGTTGAGCATCCCTTTTGGACCGAGCCCGGGGTGCATATCACGCCGCATATCGCCGGGGTGAGCTTACGCCACGAATGCACGACACAAATTTTGGAAAAGCTGGCTGTGTTACTGCAGGGCCAAGAGCCCACCGGGCGCGTAAACCCTCAGCAACAATACTGATGTAGTAGTTAACAGCAGCGCTTAGGTCTTTTCTAGGCGCTGTTGTTGATGCTGGCTCCAGACAATAGTGCCAATGATCAGGATGGCGCCCAGAATGATCTTTAGATTAGGGTATTGTTGAAACAAAATAGCCGCAAAGATAATGGCGTAGACCGGCTCAAGGGCAATGACAATGCCTGCGTGCCGCGCCTTTAGGCGCTGCAAGCTGCGAATAATTAAATAGTGTGCAAAAGCAGTACAGAAAATCCCCAGCATTGCAGACCATAACCAGTCCTGCGCCGAGACTCCTACAACTTGGTGCCATGTCCAGGGCAAGCAAAGCAATAGCACCCCGATGTTTTGCCAGAGTGCAATTTGCAAGGCCGAGCCTTGTTGACTGAGATTCCTATTTAAAAAAGTAAACAGGGCAAAGCTAAAGCCTGAAAAGATCCCCCACAATAAACCAATGGTAGCTTGGTCATGAAAGGAAAAAGATGGGTTAACTAGAATTAGCCCAAATGTAATCAAACCAATCGCCAGTACATCATTTCTATACATGGGGTCTTTAGCGATCACGTACTCAACCAAAATGGTAAAGGCAGGAAAACTGGCAAAGCCCAAAGTGGCGATGGCTACGCCCCCCTTTTTTACTGCTAGGAAAAAACTCAGCCAATGCAGGCTTAAAAAAAGAGATGCCCCCAATAAATGCACAAAGCTTTTGGGTCGGCCCAATATTTTGGTTGGGAACAGTGAGCCACGTCGCAGCAACAGCATGGAAAGCAGGAATAGGGTTGCAAATAAGGCCCGAGCCATCGTGATAAATTCGGCGCTTGCGTGGATGAGCGCGCCAAATATACCAGCGAGACCAAAAAACAGAGCGGCCAAATGAATGGCTAAATAAGCTTGGTTTAAAGACATGGAAAATATTGCAAATGGAACGTATATTTCATTGGCTTCTGTAGTTTAAGACATAAGCAAGTACTTTGCTGCCCATATTAGATTTGGGTGATACTATAGTTTTACAAATTGGTTTCTTTCTAATTCAAAAGGAGTCTGCAATGCCAACAGATATGGTCAAGACAGTCTGGTTAGAGAAAAACGGTGGCCCCGAAGTATTACAAATAGTCGAGCGCCCTCTCATTGCGCCAGAGCCCGACGAGGTGCAGGTGCGCCACCGTGCCATTGGCATGAACTTTATTGATGTCTACTTTCGCGATGGCCTGTATCCAGGCGCCTTGCCACACGGACTAGGCTTTGAGGCCGCCGGCGATATCGTAGCAGTGGGTTCCAACGTGACAGACTTCCAGGTCGGTGATCGCGTCGCTTATGGGCAAAGCCCTATTGGCGCCTACACCGAAGCCAGAAATATGCCGACCGATACTTTGGTCAAATTACCTGATGAGATTAGCTACGAAGAGGCTGCCGCCATGATGCTAAAGGGGCTGACAGTACAGTACCTATTTCGTCAGACTTACCGTTTAGAACCCGGAGAAACCATTTTATTTCATGCAGCTGCGGGTGGGGTAGGCCTCATTGCTTGTCAATGGGCCAAAGCACTGGGCGTTAAACTGATCGGTACTAGCTCTACTGCAGAAAAAATGCAGCTGGCTAAAGATCACGGTGCTTGGGAAATGATTAATTACACCCAGGAAGATGTCGTCGAACGTGTGCGTGCTCTGACTGATGAGCAGATGTTGCCCGTAGTCTATGACAGTGTAGGTAAAGAGACCTGGGAAACCTCGTTAGATTGCCTGCGCCCCCGTGGTTTGATGGTTAGCTTTGGCAACGCATCAGGCCCTGTTAGTGACGTTAATCTGGGGATACTAGCAGCCAAAGGCTCGTTGTACGTGACACGCCCAATCTTGGGTACCTATGTTGCCGACCCAGCCGTCATGCGCCGCTCGGCCAAAGAGCTATTTGACCTGGTCGTTGCAGGACAAATAAAAATTAATATCGGCCAGCGTTACCGCCTTGAAGAGGTGGCCCAAGCACACGAGGCCTTGGTCACCCGACAAACCACTGGCGCCACAATATTTACATTAGACTAACGTAAATAAACAGTAGCCACCCGATGGCCATGATATAGCGGCGGGTGGCTGATTAGGATCTAATCAGGCTGATATAACGAGGCAGCGCTCAGATTTAATGGCCCTGTGCCAGATACTGCTCGATGCGCTGTACCTCATCTAAGGAGCCCAAAATGACGCTCACGCGTTGGTGCAACGAAGTGGGTTGTACCTGTAGGATGGGCTCATCCAAGGTAATAGCATGGCCACCTGCTTGAGTGACTAAAAAGCTCATGGGGTTAGCCTCATAAAGCAGGCGCAGTTTGCCGTGTTCGACTCCAGGCCGTTTGTCGCTAGGATACATAAAAACACCGCCTCTGATTAAAACGCGATGAACATCGGCTACCATCGAGGCAATCCAACGCATATTGTAGTTTTTGTCTAAAGGCCCTTCCTCACCTTGTAGGCAGTGTTCGATATAACTGCGTATAGGCGCATGCCAATGGCGCATATTCGACATATTAATGGCAAATTCTTTGGTTTGCCGCGGTACGGCTAACTGGGGATGGGTGAGTTTCCAGATACCCAAATAGGGATCCAGCGTAAATCCGACAACACCGTGCCCTAAGCTAAAAACCAGCATGGTTTGAGGGCCGTAAACAGCATAACCCGCAGCTACCTGCTGTGTACCCGTCTGCAAAAAGCTTTTTTCGCTTAAATCGGCACCTGGGTTTTTCAGCAAGGAAAAAATCGTGCCAATAGAGGTGTTGACGTCAATATTTGATGAGCCATCCAATGGATCAAAAAGCAAAAGATAGGGGGCTTGCTCTTGGTTTTTCAGGGGTTGGATAGTCTCCATTTCCTCACTGGCCAGCGCTGCTAGCCCATGGTGCCAGTCGTTATCTTGTAACAGCATGTCGTTTGCAATGAGATCTAACTTTTGCTGTACTTCGCCTTGGACGTTTTCGGTCCCAACGCTACCTAAAACACCTCCTAAAGAACCTTGGCGGACACGCTGCCCAATCGCCTGACATTGATGGGCGATATGCTCTATTAATAAACACAGCTTTGGGCATAAATCGTGTTTTTGCTGTTGCTGGAATAGATAATGTGCAAGGCTGATAGTTTGCTCGGAATGATAATTAGTCTGTGTCATATCGCAGCATTAAATTAGGTGGAAGAATAAGGCCAAGGAAAAGGCCAAGCAACACATCTTACAATAGAGCTAAAACTAGAGCGAATCAACACGGCAAGAGTATACGGTAGATGTACTCAGGGTCCCGTCAATAAAGCTGATTGGACCTCGGTAAATTCGCTACAATAAGAGAGAAAATTAGTTGTTAGCAAATTGTGTCTGTTCTATCAAATTGATCTAATTATTATTAAAATGATAATTAAGCAAAGAATAAAATAAAAAAATAAATAACTAGGCTAATCAATTAAATTCATTCTTAAAAGTCCCACCTCTTTGTAAAGGTTCTATGTAAACTGTAATGCAGCCAAGTGAGATGCACCCAAAAAATGCTTAGTCATTGGATGGTTTGTTTTGTTGTTTGGATTGCTAAAGGAAAGGCGATGCAATACGGTCAAAAAATGATCCGCTACTTTTTTATGCTCATTATTACCTCATTATTATTAGGAGGATGTGCCCAGACATGGTCTGCCCGTGTACAACAATTTGAGCAATGGCCGGCAAACGTGACTGAATCTACCTATTATTTACAGCTGAGCTCTGAACAGCAAAATAATTTGGAATTCCAGGCAGTCGCCGATGCAGTGCGCGCTGCTATTGGATCAGTTGGATTGGTTGAATCCGACTCTGATACGGCCCGCTTTACATTATTGGTGGATTTTCGTAATCCCATGCAGAGACGCTGGGTCGAGCGTTACCAAGGACCAATGATTTCTCCTTTTGGTGGTTTTTGGGGTAGGGGGGCTGGCCCGTTCTGGGGGGGTGGTTTCTATTACGGACCTGATTGGGTCGTGACGCCTGTGGACGTTTATGAAAATCAGCTTACAGTGCGTCTCTTAGATAATGAGCAAGCCGGCCAAGAGGTCTATCGAGCCACTGCTATCTCGGAATCCGATCAAGAAGAACTGCTAACTCAATTATCTTTGCTAGCGCAGGCCGTATTTGAAGACTTTCCAGGTATTAATGGGCAGACACGCATCATAGAACGGCGTTTAGAGCGTTAGGCGCACACCAAATAATGTTTGTAGTGCTATGGAAATATCACCGTTGCTGCATTAATTAGGTTGTTTTGTATGCAATACAAAAGCCCGCGCCTAATTAAGCGCGGGCTTGGATTCAAATAAAGCAGCTAATGGTAGGGCGTTATTTCTTGGCCGGTTTTTCAATTAAAAACTCATCCCGACTGCGCCCCTGGGCCTCGGCCTCGACAATCCACTTGGGCGGGCGCCCACGGCCACTCCAGGTGACACCGGTTTCAGGGTTTTGATAACGTGGGGGCAGTTTGCTGCGGCCACCACGTTTGGCCCGTTCGACTTGGCGTTTGTATAGGCGCTCGATTTCTTCGGGCGTAATCTCGTATTCGATCATAGAGCGCACGATTGTGTTCATGACGGGCCGTCTTTGGCGTGTTTTTAAGGAGTGCATTTTACGTTGCAATTTCTGTATTTCCTTTTCGATTTTTTCTTTTTCAGCAGTAAAATGTTCTAAAGGCATTATAATTCCTGTGTGTTGCGGCAGATTTTGAAATGAATCAATTTCGAATCTAGTATGAATCAGTAATAGGCTAATAAATAAACCTATTTACATTTACTTTTATTCTACATGGGTTGAATAAATAAATAAACATTTATCTCAGCTATTACTAGGATTTTATTGTCCGCCATCTAGGTATACCCATTAAACAAACAGAGCAAACTAATCATGCCTACCGAATACGTAGAAATTAAGTAGAAAATAGGCCGGAGATAGGCAGTAGATAGGGCAAGAGATAAGCATGGTTTTTCAGGAAAATAGGTGAATCAATGAATAAATCAGTTAATACGAGCGCAACCAATACTTTCAAGGTTGCAGCATTGCAAATGGTCTCTGGTACTGATTTAAAAGAGAATCTCAACGAGGCTGAAAGGCTAATTGCCCAAGCAGCTGATTTGGGGGCTCAGTTAATTGCTTTGCCCGAGTTTTTTTGCTTGATGGGTCGCGCTGATACCGACAAGGTGAAAATCGCCGAAGATATCGGCACAGGTATAATTCAGTCTAGTTTGTCTGAGTGGGCGCAAAAATATAATGCCTATATAGTAGGGGGTAGCGTCCCTATCCGCAGTCCTGATTCTGAGCGGGTATTTAATGCGACCCTGATTTACCAGCCGGATGGCCAGCGTATAGCTCGGTACGATAAAATACATTTATTCAGCCTTAATCAAGGAAAGGTACAGTTTGATGAGGCGCAAACCATCTACGCAGGCAATCTAGACCCTGTAGTGATGCAAAGTCCATTTGGCCCCATTGGGCTCAGTATCTGTTACGATTTACGCTTTCCTGAGCTTTATAGACAAATGGGCGCCGTCAATCTGATTCTAGTGCCGTCTGCGTTTACTTATAAAACGGGACAAGCGCATTGGGAGCTCTTGTTGCGAGCTCGAGCTATCGAAAACCAGGCTTATGTATTGGCGCCTGCCCAAGGCGGCGAGCATGAAAATGGGCGCCGCACATGGGGTCATACTATGTGTGTGGATGCCTGGGGGCGTGTGCTAGATGTTTTGCCAACAGGGGCAGGTCTGGTATGTTGTGAATTAAGCATGGAACATTTAGCACGGGTGCGTCAGCGACTGCCCGCTTTGAGCCATCGCGTTTTGTAATTATTTATGGGTGTGTCAATGATTGTCGAGAAAAACAGTACTGATGCATACACGCTAGCACGCGGTATGTTGTTGGCCCCTTGGGGTTTAGAGAGCCATCATCTCGAACGAGCGCTGGCAGAAATCCATCAGCACCGTGTGGATTATGCCGACCTGTATTTTCAGTACACACGTTCTGAAAGCTGGAGCCTCGAGGAGGGCATTGTTAAAACTGGCCACTTCTCGCTCTCGCAAGGGGTCGGTGTACGCGCGCTCTCAGGCGAGAAAACTGCATTCTCTTATACCGATACACTCAGCCCCCAAGCATTGACAGATGCGGCCCATGTTGTTCGCGCTATTGGTCGCCAAGGCGGGCATGGTCGGGTTGGGCTTAACGATGCCCAGCCAGTGGCCACGCCCCTGTACACGTCTAATGATCCTGTCTCCTCATTAGAAGCCGAGGCCAAGGTTGCATTGCTCGAGCGTGTCGAGGCCTTGGCTCGCCAAGCTGATCCGCGCATTATTCAGGTGATGGCTAGCTTAGGAGCAACGCACGACATCGTATTGGTAGCGGCCTCAGATGGTCGTCAGGTGGCAGATGTGCGCCCATTGATTCGTCTTTCCCTGACGGTCATCGCAGAACAAAATGGTCGCCGCGAGGTGGGTTCCGCTGGGGGCGGGGGGCGTTATGACTTGCTTTACTTTAGCGATGAGATCCTGCGCCAATATGTTGATCAGGCCGTTCGGCAGGCACTACTAAATCTAGAGTCACGTCCAGCGCCTGCTGGTGTGATGCCAGTTGTCTTAGGCCCAGGTTGGCCGGGGGTTTTGTTACACGAGGCTGTGGGGCATGGCCTCGAGGGGGACTTTAACCGCAAGGGCTCCAGCGTGTTTTCAGGGCGTTTAGGTGAGCAGGTCACCTCCAAGGGTGTCACGGTGATTGATGATGGCACCATTGCCAACCGCCGTGGTTCTCTAACTGTTGATGACGAGGGTAACCCCACTGAGCGTACAGTATTAATCGAGGACGGCATTCTCAAAAATTATTTACAAGACAGCATGAATGCGCGCTTGATGAATATGGCGGGCACTGGCAACGGGCGTCGCGAGTCTTTTGCTCATGTACCCATGCCTCGTATGACCAATACCTTTATGTTGGCGGGTCCCCACGACCCCGAAGAAATCATTGCATCGGTAGACCGCGGTATTTATGCCGTTAATTTTGGCGGTGGTCAGGTAGATATTACCAGCGGTAGCTTTGTGTTTTCTGCCTCCGAGGCATGGCTCATTGAAAATGGCCGTTTAGTTCACCCTGTCAAAGGCGCCACACTGATTGGCAGTGGTATCGAGGCCATGAATCAGGTCAAACTGATTGGCAATGACTTGCAACTAGACACAGGCGTGGGCACCTGCGGCAAAGAAGGTCAGGTGGTACCCGTTGGGGTGGGCTTGCCTACTTTACGCATTGACGGTCTAACGGTAGGCGGCACTGAGGCATAGAGTAGTCCTAAGGTTAAGACCAGTACCCCGATTAGGTCTTTGGCCGCTTTCGACCTCAACCCAAAAGTACTCCACAAGCCAGCCTAGGGCTAATTTGAAACTGGGCTGGCCTCTGAGCTTGACCTTTGGAGCCATAGCAGGCGTAACAGATAACCTGTGTTTGCGGCGTTAATCCCCCATTTATTTGCTTTTCTTTAGTAGATTCAACCAACCGTTACCCTGGGCTTATATGTGTAAGCAGTTGCAACATTAGTCTTGACGGGATAGTTCGGAAGGCCTATCATTTCAGCACTAACGATTTGTAGTGCGACGTTTTGATTGCGAAAGAGTTATGGATACACAGAACCAATACGATTTGAGAATTTTACGAGCCATACGTCGTATTACGCGCTCAATTGCCCTGCATTCTAGGCAGTTGGCAGCCTACAGTAACATCACGGCTCCGCAGCTTGTCTGTTTGAGCAAGGTGATCGACAGTGGGCCGCTTACCGCGACGGCGATTAGCCGTCAAATGCATGTCAGCCCCAGTACGGTGGTTGGCATACTGGATCGCCTAGAGGACAAGGGCCTCATTCAGAGAGAGCGTGGTCGCAAAGATCGTCGTATTGTTTATATTACGGCGACCGAAGCAGGGCGTACTCTGGCAGCAGAGACGCCATCGCCACTACAAAAAAAGTTGGCTCAAGCGCTCAAGCAATTGCCTGAGTCCGAGCAAGCAGATATTACTGCTGCTTTGGAAAAGGTTGTTTGCTTGATTGATTCTGAAACCGATGTTGTCGCGTCCGGCGCGGGCGAAACAGCATCGACACTTTTGGAGGTTCCGGACGGGGCAGTACCCCCTGAATCCGGATTGGTAGTGTGAAGATTTTACAAACAAATCAGTCCAATACCATGTGTTCTACACCATCTGAAGCCGAGGCGGATACTGAAGACCCGCTTGTTTTACGCGCCCCTTCAAAAGCTGATGGGGCGGCCGTTGCACAGCTTATTCGTTCATGCCCACCTTTAGATGTCAATTCTACCTATGCCTATTTGCTCTTGACCGAGCATTTCGCTCAAACCTGTGTGGTAGCCACTAAAGGCTCCCAGGTTGTAGGCTTCATTTCGGCATATCAGCCGCCATCCCAGGAACATGTTTTATTCGTTTGGCAGGTCGCCGTGCACTCTTCCATGAGAGGGCAGCGTCTGGCCGTGCGCATGCTAGAGCATTTATTACAGCGCACGCAATGCCAAGAGGTGCGCTACATAGAAACCACAGTAGCGCCTGATAATCAGGCCTCCCGCCGGATGTTCCAGCGCTTGGCTGATCAATATCAGACAGAACTAAAAGAATTGCCGTTCTTTGAGTCGCACCATTTTGATGATGCGACGCAACCACAAACAGAGCCCTTATTACGTATTGGGCCCATCCCCTGATCCCATAAAAGAAATCAGCGAAGAAGATACGGATGTTTAAATCTGTAGGGGATTGTTTATTTTTTTGGAGCAAAAATCATGGCTAAGTTGAAAATTTTTAACCGTTTAGAGTCGGAAGTACGTGGATATATTCGTTCATTTCCGGTGTTGTTTGACCAGGCAAAAGGTTCCTTGTTGTATGACAGTGGTTCAGAGGCCTATATCGATTTTTTCAGCGGTGCAGGAACACTGAACTACGGGCACAACAATAAGCTTTTAAAAGAAAAGCTCATCGACTACCTCAAAGAAGATGGGGTGGTGCACGGGCTAGACATGGCTACCCAAGCCAAAAAAGATTTCTTGGAAGCTTTTGAAAGTGTAATCCTCAAGCCACGCGATATGGAGTACACCTTTCAGTTTACCGGTCCTACTGGGACTAACGCTGTTGAAGCAGCACTGAAAATTGCACGCCAGGTGACTGGACGTGAAAATGTGATTTCCTTTACGCACGGTTTCCACGGTGTGAGCATGGGCTCACTGAGCGTTACCGCCAACCAAAAGTTCCGTTCAGCTGCCGGTGCGTCTTTGGGTAACACCACATTTATGCCCTATGACGGGTACTTGGGGCCTGATGTAGATACCATCAGCTACCTAGAAAAAGTACTGACCGACCCCAGCAGTGGTGTGGACAAGCCCGCCGCTGTGATTGTTGAGACCATCCAAGGTGAGGGCGGTGTTAACGTCGCTACTCATCGTTGGTTAGAAGATTTGCAGGCAGTATGCCGCCGCCACGAGGTCATCTTTATTGTGGATGACATTCAAGTAGGTTGTGGACGTACCGGGACATTCTTCAGCTTTGAGAAAATGGATATCCAACCCGATATCATTACATTGTCCAAGTCGCTATCGGCCTTTGGTCTACCCATGTCGATGGTGCTGATGAAGCCTGAGCTAGACGTATGGTCCCCCGGTGCGCACAGTGGTACCTTCCGCGGTAATAACTTGGCTTTTGTGACTGCCACTACCGCGTTAGAGCACTACTGGAAAGACGATGCCTTCTCCGAGCAAATCGAAGAGAAAGCAGAGATTATCCGTGACTGCCTAGAGAACATCTGCCAAAGCTATCCTAATGCTGGTCTGAGTGTTCGCGGACGCGGCCTGATCCAGGGTCTGGTAACTACCGAGAACCACGAGTTGGCCGGTAAAATTGCCCAGCAGTGCTTTAATAATGGGTTGATTATTGAAACCTCTGGCGCCAACGACGAGGTCCTCAAGCTCTTGCCAGCTCTGACCATCGAAACCGACTTACTGAAAAAAGGCATGGCCATCATTGAAAAGAGTGTGGCCGAAACTCTCGCCGAAGAAGTCGCAAAAGCTTAATAATAATGGGTGCACAGCAGCCTGGCCCGTGGGGTTGAGCTGCTGCCCACAAATTCCTTTTTAAGACACAGATAAAATGGCTGAAATAGCCATTAGATGCATTTAAGAACAAGATAAATAGCAGGAGTACTGATCATGATTGTTCGCAATGTCAAAGACATAATTGGGACAGAAAACGAAGTCAAAGGTGAAAATTGGACCAGCCGCCGCGTGCTTCTAAAGCGTGATGGAATGGGATTTTCTTTCCATGAAACCATTATCAAGCCAGGCACAGAAACTCATATTCACTATAAAAACCACCTCGAAGCTGTTTGGTGTGTTGAGGGTGATGGCGAGATCGAGACCGTTGCTGATGGCAAAAAATACGCTATTGAGCCCGGCGTGGTTTATGCCCTTGATGAGCATGACGAGCATTACTTGCGTGGGGGTAAAGAACCCATGCGTTTAATCTGTGTTTTTAACCCGCCTTTAACCGGTCAAGAGGTTCACGATGAATCCGGGGTGTATCCCTTAGAGACCGAATAAGTAAAGATAGGAGTTTAATCATGGATACGGTGATTCATGACCGCTATGTTTCCAGAACAGAGCGCCAGGCCGGTATGGTCGTTCGTGAGGAGCCGGTCGTCTACAACGAAGGCACTTATGCGGATGCACTCAGTGCCGAACAGTTGGGAGAATACCAGGACAAGGGGTTCCTCGTCCTGGAGGAGCTTTTTAGCCCTAAAGAGGTCGAGAAGTTCCTGGCCGAGGTAAAAGCCTTAGGCGAGCGCGATGATTTACAAGAACGTCCAGAGTTTGTGACCGAGCTTGATTCGCAAGAGTTGCGCTCTTTGTTTTCAGTACATCAATTTAGCTCTGTTTTCGAGCAGCTAATGCAAGACCCGCGCTTGGTGAATATCGCGCGCCAGATCTTAGGTTCTGAGGTGTACATTCACCAATCACGCGTTAATTACAAGCCTGGTTTTAATGGCGACGAGTTCTATTGGCACTCTGATTTTGAAACCTGGCACGTAGAAGATGGCATGCCCGAGATGCGTGCTCTGAGCTGTTCGGTGCTATTAACCGATAATGATGCCTGTAATGGGCCATTGATGCTCATTCCTGGCTCGCACCGTACGTTCTTGGTATGCCCGGGTGAGACACCCGAAGACCACCACGAACGCTCGTTGAAAAAACAAGAATTTGGTGTGCCCGACCCATTGAGTTTGACATTATTGGTCGAAGAATACGGTGGTATCGAGGCACTAGAGGCCAAAGCTGGCTCAGTTGTCATTTTTGATAGTAATGCCATGCACGGCTCGGCCGGCAATATTAGTCCGTGGCCGCGTGTCAATGCTTTCTTTGTATATAACAGCATTGAGAACAAGCTGGAAACACCCAAGTACGGTCTCGAACCCAGGCCCGAGTACTTGGCACATCGCAAAGACACCAAAGCCGTCAAGCCAAAGCCAATCAAAGGCAGCTAGTCACTAGTAATAACGATCAATAAATACATAAATAGTCGCTAGCAACTAGCATAGCAAATGATATAAAAAAAGCGCAGCTGGAAATTATCCACTGCGCTTTTTTGTGTCCGCCCTAGAGCGAAAAGGAACCTATACTTAGTTGCCGTTTTCGCCTAAAAAATGGCTCAGGAATTGCTGAGTACGTTCTTTTTGGGGGTTATCAAATAATTGCTGGGGGACGCCTTGCTCGACGACTTTGCCACCGTCAAAAAAACAAATGCGGTCAGAAATCTCTTTGGCGAATTGCATCTCGTGTGTGACCAACAGAATAGTGAGATCATGCTGCGCCGCCAAGCGCTCTATAACGGTGAGAACCTCGCCGACGAGTTCGGGGTCAAGGGCAGATGTGGGCTCGTCAAAGAGCATTATTTTAGGACGCATTGCTAGTGCGCGAGCGATGGCCACACGCTGCTGTTGACCGCCTGAGAGCTGACTTGGGTATTTGTCCTTGTGTTCGAGCATCCCTACTAATTCTAGATACTCACAGGCTCTTTCTTGTGCTTTTTTCTTGCTGAGCCCTAAAACATGAATAGGGGCTTCGGTGATATTGCGTTGTACTGTCATGTGAGGGAACAGGTTAAACTGCTGAAAAACCATGCCCATTTTTTTGCGCATGTGGCGCAGGTGTTTTTCCCCAGCATTGACTAATTCGCCATGTTTTTGTTCATGCCACAGGGGCTCACCACCGACAAAAATATGCCCCCCTTGGATGTCTTCTAGCGTCATTAAAATACGCAGAACAGTGGATTTTCCTGACCCCGATGGTCCAATGATGGTGACTTTTTCTCCTTGTTGTACATTGAAACTAAGTTGATCAAGCACCACATGCTCACCAAATTTTTTGGTCACTGCATCAAATTCGATGATGGGTGAAGCGGTTGTGCTGGACAGGCCATTGCCCTGCCCGTTCATCGGGTAAGGTTCAGTTTGGCGACTGGTATCCAGCACTGTTTTAGTAAGTGTGCCAGTCATTTCAAATGTACTCCTTCTTTGGGTAAGCGTGTATCTAAAACACGTATCAGCCAAGAGGCTACCAAGGTGAGAATCAGATATAGCAAGCCCACCATGGATAGGGGGATCATGTAGTTAAATGTTCGGTCCCCAATAATCTTGGCCACATTAAGCACTTCAAGTACAGAGACAACAGACAGCACTGGGACGTCTTTCATAATAGAGACTAAATAGTTACCCAGTGCCGGAATAATTCTGGGTATGGCTTGGGGCAAAACAACAATGATAAAGGTTCGCCAGGCAGTAAAATCTAAAGCACGTGCGGCCTCGGTCTGACCGTTATGGATAGACTCGATACCTGCTCTGTAGACCTCTGATGTATAAGCGCTGTATTGCAGCCCCAAGGCTAATGCCCCCGTCATAAAGGCAGGCAGGACAATGCCGTATTCAGGCAGCACGTAATAAAGGAAGAAAAGCTGTACCAGTAGCGGCGTATCACGGATAAATTCGGTGATGAAATAGGCCGGCCAGGAAATTATTTTTAGTCGAACACTCTTGAGGCCAGCCAAGATCAGGCCAATGATGGCTGCTACCACAAAGCCCACCAGAGTGGCTTGTATGGTGACCACCAAACCTTTTAATAATATGGGCAAAATCGACCAAGCAAAGGCCCAGGCGCTGCTTGTATCCCATGCAATTCCAAATAGCATGTTTACCTCCCTGCTCGCCACCGGCTGGTATAGCGTTCAAGTAAACGCATGAAAAAAGCCAAAACCAGTGCCATGCCAAAGTAGATGAAAAGCAGCATCGTATAAATAGTGGTGCTGTCCTGAGTGTAGTTACGTAATTGTTCAGCGCGGAAAGTCAGATCGCCCAGACTAATCAGGGAAACCAGCGCTGTGTCTTTGAGGTTTTGTATAGCTAAATTGCCAAAAGAAGGCATCATCTCGGGGATGGCTTGGGGGACAGCAATGCGCCACATAGTTTGGCGCGGACTAAAGTCCAAGGCTTTGGCTGCCTCGAGCTGGTTGGGCGAAACCGCTTGGATGGCACCACGAACGACTTCGGCACCGTAGGCACCGATATTCAAGCTAAGTGCAAGCGTGCCTGCCATCACCGGACTTAGGCGTAAATCAACGCCAATAACTTGTCCCAGGACAGGTAATGCAAAAAACAGCCAAAATAATTGCACCAATAACGAGGTGCCTCTGAAGAGCTCGATAAATCCTACGCTAAGAGCTCGGACCCAGAGGTAGTCTGAGAGTCTGCCCACCCCGGCGATAAAAGATACCAGCCCGCCAAGAATAGTGGAGTAAACAGTGAGTTGAGTTGTTACCCAGGCCCCGCTTAAAAGGGGGCCTGCGTAAGTATTCCAGTCAATCATGTGTGCTTATTTAGTAATGGAACAATGGCTCATTTAGAAAAATTAAAATGGGCCATCGGTGTCGGCACACAGCTCGGCAGTGGTTTTAACGTTGGATTCGCTTTGGTCTAAGTCAGTAAAACCGTGACTGGCCAAAATATCAGACCAGGTATCCGTTTTTTTGAATTCTGCTAAAGCCTCGTTAATGGCATCACGCAAGTCCTCGGAGTCTTTGGAAAAGGTAAAGCCACCCCAGCTGCGAATGGCGACGTCATTAATGACCGGGTCAACAAAATCCTCGGCCAATTCGACCTTGTCGCTGCGCTTAGCGAGCTCGGAGGCAGTCAAACCTGTAGCTGCATAAGCATCTGCGCGGCCAGTGGAAACGGTAGAAATAGCATCAGCGTTATTTGCGATGGTCAGCATTTTGCTTTCATCAACGCCCAGTGCCTGCAACATTTCTAGCTGATCAGCGCCAGCCATGATGGCTACTGTGTAATCACCGTCGGTAAAGTCCTCGTAGCCGTGCAAGTCTTTTGGGTTGCCAGCTGCGACGAGTAAGCCCTCACCATACGAGCTGTTGGGTTCAGAGTAAATGACCTGCTCGCAGCGTTGGGGCAAGATGGCCATCTCGGCAGCGACCATATCAAAACGGTCAGCCTGCAAGCCCGGAATTAGAGAGCCAAAGTTAGTGGTGACCCACTCGATCTCATCGATGCCCAATTCCTTAACCAAATGTTGTGCGACCTCGGGACCGGCTCCTTTAGCCTCTCCATTGAGGTCAATAAAACCGTAAGGGATTTCATTGGCCACGGCGATGCGAATCACGCCTCTATCTTTGATTTCCTCTAAAGAGGCGGCTGTTGCGGTGGTACCCAACAGGCCAGCGCCGAGTAGGCCAATGGCGACAGCCAGCGCTGTTTTTTTGCCTCGATGTGGAATATCCGCTGAATTAAACATAAATGGGTCCTTTTGTATTTCTATGAAATGAAAAATTGTCTCGTCATTTTTAATGGTCCCTAAATGTCACCCAGAGTAACCGGGCGGGACCGCTATATTATTTGTTAGAGCTCAAATGATACAATGAAAAATAGTTAGCGCTCAAATGATTTTGATAAAAACTATTAGCTTTGTAAACAGATTGATGTTCTCAATGAGGGTGTTTGCTGTTATCAGGTTGATTAGCGCAACACAGGCCGTCGCGGATGCTTGCTATCTACCGCGGATATGTGGTAGCCTTTTAACTTATGCATAGTATTAACAGCCAATCCTTCTTTTTTTATTTTTACTTTTTTCCCGTGCCGCTGGCGCAGGAAGGGATGGGCTGTACAAACTAAAAACGCCTATTACCAGTTTCCAAAAAGCCGCCAGCGCACCGCCGGGCGGCTTTTTTTGTGGCTGCCCAACATAAAACTCATGGTTGCACTGGCCTAAACAGAGGAGAAAGACCATGTCACACAATACTGATGATTTAAGAATTCGCGAGATTAAAGAGCTCTGTCCGCCTGCACACGTCATGCGTGAGTTTCCTTGTGGTGAACAAGCCAGTGAGGTTGTTCATGGCAGTCGCGAAGCTATTCACCGTATCTTGCACGGTAAAGATGACCGTTTAGTAGTTGTCATCGGGCCGTGCTCTATCCATGACCCCAAGGCTGCACTCGAGTACGCCGAGCGGTTGACCAAATTACGTGAAAAGCATGCTGATTCCTTGGAAATCGTGATGCGTGTGTATTTTGAAAAGCCACGCACCACCGTCGGCTGGAAGGGGTTAATCAATGACCCGCATTTAGATGGCAGCTTTAATATCAATCAGGGGTTGCGCATCGCTCGCGAGTTGATTCTAAATATTAATGAGATGGGGCTGCCAGCCGCGTGTGAATACTTAGATATGATTACCCCTCAATACATTGCTGATTTGGTTGCATGGGGTGCCATTGGGGCACGTACCACCGAAAGCCAGGTTCACCGTGAACTTGCTTCGGGGTTGTCATGCCCGGTAGGTTTTAAAAACGGTACAGGCGGCAGCATGGGAATCGCCGTTGATGCGATCAAGGCTGCATCTCATCCGCACCACTTTTTGTCTGTGACCAAAGGGGGGCATTCGGCCATTGTGTCGACTTTGGGTAACGAGGATTGCCACATCATTTTGCGTGGTGGCCCCAAGCCCAACTACGATGCACAAAGCGTTGATGAGGCCAGCAAAAAAATGCAAGACGCCGGATTGCGTCCTGCAGTCATGATTGATTCCAGTCACTCTAACAGCAGCAAAGACTACCGCCGTCAACCCGAGGTCTTAGCCGATGTCGGCCAGCAAATCAGTGGGGGTGATGAGCGTATTATCGGGGTCATGATCGAGAGTCATCTGGTCGCCGGTCGCCAAGATTTAGTCGATGGGCAGGCACTGACTTATGGTCAGAGCATCACTGATGGCTGCATTGGTTGGGATGATACCGAGGTTGTTTTAGAAAGATTAGCCAAAGCCGTCCAAGAAAGGCGTAAAATGATCACCAAGAAAGAGACGAATGTAGCTCACGCCTAAGATCAGGTGCCTGCGTTTTAATATGCAGCACATCGGGTTGGTTGAGCCCGGTCTCGCCTTTAATGACGAGATTTCACGGAGTAAATAATGGAAACTGCAGCGGTTCAGCAGGTGAAACGCCCCTTGCCAGAAGGGTTTATTCAAGCCCTCCAGGATAAGTTCGGGCATCGATGTAATCTGACACCAGCTGTCCTTGAACAGCACGGCAGCGATGAATCGCCTTATCCTACGATGGCCCCTGATGCGGTTATTTATGCTCATAGTACTGACGAGGTGGCCTGGGTCGCACGTCATTGCCACACGCATCGGGTACCGCTCATTCCTTATGGTGCGGGTACTTCACTAGAGGGCCATGTGTTGGCCCTTCAAGGGGGGATATCGCTAGATTTATCCGAAATGGACGAGATCCTCGCCCTACATGCCGAGGATTTCACTGCCACTGTGCAGGCCGGTGTTCGACGCGAATCCCTAAATGCAGCGCTGGCAGAGACAGGCCTATTTTTTCCCATCGACCCAGGTGCCAATGCCACTTTGGGTGGGATGTCCGCAACGCGTGCCTCTGGCACAAATGCAGTGCGTTATGGGACCATGCGCGAAAATGTCCTTAATCTCACCGTAGTTATGGCCGACGGGCGTATTGTACGTACCGCACAACGGGCCAAAAAATCCTCTGCGGGGTACGATCTGACGCGGCTATTTATCGGCAGCGAGGGTACGCTGGGTATTATTACCGAGCTCACCGTTCGCTTGCACCCATTGCCCGAGGCAGTTTCAGCGGCGGTATGCCACTTTCCAACTGTGGCGGACGCCGTGCAAACTGTCATCGAGGTCATCCAAATGGGCATCGATATTGCCCGGGTCGAGTTTATGGATGTGCAAGCAGTGCGTGCGACAAACGCTTATAGCAAACTAGACTTACTTGAAAAGCCTTTGCTGTTGTTCGAATTCCATGGCAGCCCTAGTGCAGTACAAGAGCAGGCCGAAATTGTTCAGGAAATCGCTCAGAGCAATGATGGGATGGATTTTGATTGGGCAGATCAGCCTGAAGATCGCTCGCGGTTATGGGCGGCACGGCACCAAGCTTATTTTGCCGGTCTGCAGTTACGTCCTGGTGCTGTATCTAGCACAACAGATGTTTGCGTCCCGATTTCTGAACTAGCCCGTTGCGTTGTCGAGACTGCTGATGATATGGCAAAAGCACCCTTTCCAAGTACTATTTTAGGGCATGTAGGCGATGGTAATTTCCATGTGTTGATGTTGCTTTCGCCCGATGATCCTGCGGAATGGCACGCCTCCGAAGAGTTAAATCATCGCATCGTTGAGCGCGCATTACAGGCGGGTGGTACATGTACAGGAGAGCATGGGGTAGGCTTGCATAAGCGCGAGTTTTTATCCCAGGAATTTGGTGACAGTGCTGTTGATGTGATGCGCCAAATCAAACAAGGCTTGGATCCCCACAATATTCTAAACCCAGGTAAAATCTTTTTTTCTACTGAGTAATTCTTTTGGTGCCCACGGGCTTTCCATTTATGTCCAAACCTTTTAGCAAAGAGCGTGTCGTCGTTGGTCTCTCCGGAGGCGTCGATTCGGCCATTACTGCCTGGTTGCTCAAACAACAAGGCTACGAGGTCGTAGGCTTGTTTATGAAAAACTGGGAGGACGACGATGACAGTGAATATTGTTCGACCCGCCAGGATTGGATCGATGCGGCCAGTGTGGCTGATTTGATCGGTATAGAAATCGAGGCGGTTAATTTTGCCGCTGAATACAAAGACCGTGTATTTGCAGAGTTTCTACGCGAGTACTCTGCAGGACGTACGCCCAACCCTGATGTGCTGTGCAATGCAGAAATCAAATTCAAGGCTTTTTTAGATCACGCGATGGAGTTAGGGGCCGAGCGCATTGCTACGGGCCACTACGCACGCGTTCGCGAGGTCAATGGGCAGTTTCAGCTCTTAAAGGGGCTGGATAAAAGCAAGGATCAAAGCTATTTCTTGCATCGCTTAAATCAGGCACAATTAGCCCGTACTATTTTCCCGTTGGGCGAATTACAAAAAACCGAGGTCCGCGATATTGCCGCTGAGCTAGATCTACCTGTGGCACAGAAAAAAGACTCCACTGGAATCTGTTTTATCGGCGAACGTCCCTTTAGAGAGTTTTTAAACCGCTATTTACCTACCGAGCCTGGCCCCATTAAAGATGACCAAGGCGAGTTATTAGGCGAGCATATAGGGTTGGCTTTTTATACCTATGGGCAGCGTCGCGGGCTGGGCATTGGTGGGGTCAAAGGCCGACAACGCGCAGATGGCACCTCGGGTGCTTGGTATGTGGCCCGCAAAGATTTAAAAACAAACACGCTTTATGTGGTCGAAGGCTCTGATCATCCATGGCTGTACCAGCCAGAATTATCAGCCGAACAGGCCAGCTGGATTGCTGGTCAACCGCCTGCATACGCAGATTATGGCGCCAAGGTCCGTTACCGGCAGCCAGATACGCCTTGCCAGCTCGTAGCCGCGCAGGGTGAGGGCTTTACTTTGCGTTTTCAGTCTCCTCAATGGGCAGTGACCCCTGGCCAGTCGGCAGTGTTGTACGATGGGGATATTTGTCTGGGCGGCGGGATCATCACATAAGGAAAAACAACAATGACCATCGTTTTTTTGATTGCCCTGCTGGGGCTAGGGGCCTTTGTGGGCTTTGCAGCGGGTCTGCTGGGTATTGGCGGCGGCATGGTGCTGGTGCCTTTTCTGAATTATATGCTGCCTCGTATTGGCATCCCCCAAGATTTAGCCGTCCATGCAGCGATTGCCACGGCGATGGGGACGATTGTATTTACCTCGATCTCTAGTGTGCGTGCACACCAAAAACACAAAGCTATCCACTGGGATGTGGTCAAATTAATGGTGCCTGGGATTATTTTGGGTGGTTTTGTATCAGGTGGGGCCATTTTTGCCATGATCAGCAATGAGCTGTTGGCAATCATTTTTGTCGCCTTTGTGTATATTTCCGCATTGCGTATGTTACGCAAAAGCAAACCAGATGCTGCGTTGCTTTTGCCACCTAAGTGGGTGACGTGTGCGTTCGGTTTTGTGGTCGGGGTTGTTTCAGGATTGCTGGGCGCCGGGGGCGGCTTTTTGTCTGTCCCTTATTTAGTGCGCGCTAATCTAGAAATGGCGCATGCCGTTGCGACCTCGGCAGCTTTAGGGTTTTTCATTGCCCTAGCTAATAGCGTGGGCTATATCTGGTCAGGTTACGAAACGACCAAGGGCATTCCAGGCATGCTAGGTTACAATTATTGGCCTGCGTTAATTGCCTTGACTGTGATGAGTGTGCTGACAGCACCTTTGGGGGCAGCAGCGGCTCATCGTCTACCAATGAATCACCTCAAACGGATCTTTGCCGGCTTGTTATTCATCCTGGGGACGCAGATGATTTACGAAACCTTTTTTGCCCACGGATAATGCACGAAAGATGGATAGTGTACGAATGATTATTGCACCGGGATCGCGGTGATGCCCGGTGTGTTTATTCATGCACGGGGTGCAGTATCTAACTAAGGTTGGGTTTGGATGAAAGAGGGACGCTCGTAGAGCTTGTCGCACAGTCGGGCCAGTTGTTCGTGTTGGCTGCGCCAGTCGAGTTCGGCAAAGCGCAATTCTAAATACCCTAGTGCGCAGCCTACGGCAATATCAGCCAAGCTAAAATTAATGCCCGAGCAAAAAGAGTTTTCGCCCAATTGTGCCTCTAAATAGGCGAGGGTGCGTGTTATTTTTTCTTGTTGGCGGGTAATCCATGCAGGATTTTGTTGGTGTGCAGGGCGCTGGTTTTTTTCTATGTGGATACTAATTGCGGCATCCATAAGGCCATCTGCAGCGGCCTCCCATAGTTTGACCAATGCCCGATCACGGCCCGTCTGCGGCAATAAGCGGCTGACAGGTGAAAGCGTGTCCAGATATTCTACAATCACACGCGAGTCGAACAAATTGCCAAAATCATCTATGGCCAGGCAAGGTACCTTGCCAAGAGGGTTATGTTCGGTAATGATGGCATCTGCACTCCAGACATCGTCTATGACGAGTTCGTAGTCGAGTTTCTTTTCTGCCATGACCACGCGTACTTTGCGAACATACGGACTAGTTAGAGAACCTATTAGTTTCATATAGATTTTTCATTGATTGTGTGCCTTTCAAAGTATATCAACATGTCTATATAAAGCACGCTCATGGACATACACTTAAGGTTTTCCTGAGCTTTTTGGCGCGAACTGTGGTTTATTCGTCATCATCCGCGCGAAAATCCCTGCAGTGTTAGAATATCGTATTTACATTTTCAATTGATTGAGTTATGCGCATCGCAGAAACACTTACCCCTTTAAACGCTTTATCTCCTATTGATGGTCGCTATGGCCGCGCGACTGAATCCTTGCGTCCTTTTTTATCCGAGGCCGGATTTATGGCCCATCGAGTCGAGGTCGAGGTCGCCTGGTTAATCGCGCTCTCCAAAGCCGGTTTACCTGAATTACCCCGCTTTAGCCCCAAGGGCGAGGCCTTTTTACGCCAGCTGGTGACTCAGTTTAGCGAGCAAGATGCAGAGCGCATCAAAGAGATCGAACGCATCACCAACCATGATGTCAAAGCCGTCGAGTATTGGCTCAAAGAGCACATCAGCAAAGAACCCGATCTACCCCAGGCTGCCGAGTTTATTCATTTTGCCTGCACTTCCGAGGACATTAATAATACCTCGCATGCTTTGATGCTCACACGGGCTCGTGACCAGGTGGTTTTACCCGCCCTGCATGAGCTTTATCAAAAGATTGCCACCATGGCTCATACTTTTGCGCATCAGCCGATGCTGGCACGCACCCACGGGCAGCCAGCTAGCCCAACGACAATGGGCAAAGAGTTTGCTAACGTAGCCCACCGTCTGGGCCGTGCTATTCATGCCATCCAACAGGTACAGGCCACAGCCAAACTAAATGGTGCGACCGGAAATTACAACGCGCATATGGCTGCTTATCCTGAGGTCGATTGGCCTAATTTCAGCCGTGCAATTATCGAGGAACTCGGTTTAGAGCAAAATCCACTAACTATTCAAATCGAACCGCATGATTGGATGGCCGAGCTTTTCCACGCATTGATGCGGTTTAATACAGTGTTATTGGATTTCAATCGGGATATTTGGGGCTATATTGCTTTAGGCTTTTTCAAGCAGCGCCTCAAAGAGGGCGAGATTGGCTCTTCGACAATGCCTCACAAGGTCAACCCCATTGATTTTGAGAACTCCGAGGGTAATTTAGGCTTAGCCAATTCCTTGCTCGGTCATTTGGCAGAAAAGCTGCCAGTGTCGCGTTGGCAACGTGATTTGTCTGATTCTACGGTCTTGCGTAATTTGGGCGCTGCCTTAGGATATTGCATGATTGCTTATTCAGCATGTTTGCGTGGGTTGGAAAAGCTCGAGCTCAATCAAGATGTCATTGATGCTGATATTGATAGCTGCTACGAGATCTTGGCCGAGCCTATTCAAACAGTGATGCGCCGTTATGCCGTAGAAAACCCGTACGAGCAGCTCAAAGAGCTAACGCGCGGCAAGGCGATTACAGAAAAAGCGCTACGCGAATTTATTCAGGGCTTGGATATTCCTGCTCCCGCTAAGGAAGAGCTCCTCAGTTTGACCCCACGCCGTTATATTGGTTTGGCCAGTCAGTTGGCTTTACAGCTACCTACGCAGCTCTAAGCACAAATTGCCTGCCTTGTCTCTAACAGGGCAGGCATGCGGTTTTTACTTACGCATTTTTTGTTGGTGAATTGTTTTGGTTGAATTTGTCACTTCGAGCAAGCTCCCGACGCCTTGGGGGGTGTTTCGGTTGCATGTGTTTCTCGAGGCAGAAACACAGCGTGAGCATATTGCGCTCACTTATGGTCAATGGAATGCCCAAGATGCAGTCTTGCTACGAATGCATTCTGAGTGCTTGACAGGGGATGCCCTATTTAGCATGCGTTGTGATTGCGGTCCCCAATTGCAGCGTGCGATGCAGCGTATCGCCGAACACGGACAGGGGGTCGTACTTTATCTGCGCCAAGAAGGCCGCGGCATCGGTTTACTAAACAAGATCCGTGCTTATGAACTACAAGACCAGGGTCTAGACACTGTGCAGGCCAACGAGCATTTAGGGTTTGCCGCAGATTTACGTAATTACGAGGTCTGTTTGCCCATGTTGCAACATCTAGGTATCGAGCATGTGCGTTTAATGACTAACAACCCGCGAAAAGTGCAGGCTCTTAGTGATTTAGGGGTGGATGTGCTGGAGCGCGTTCCACACGAGATTCCAGCGAATCCACATAATAGTCATTATTTACAAACCAAAGCAGCACGCTTGGGCCATTTGCTGGGGCAGGACTTCCCACAAAAAGTAGCAGTGTCTTATGACGATGATGTGCTATTTGAGGAAAAAGACTCTCCGGCGGCCAGTAAATAATCGCCTGTTCTTTTAAGCCGCTACTTTTTCGATGCGCGCAGGTAGGCCCTGTCGTACAGCTGCACCCGAAACCCAATCTATCCATACGTTTTTGTCTTTACGTGTGGTGTCTTGGAAGCCCAGGTCGTTTAGGTTGATACCAGCACCAATCTGCGTGTTGTGCGGCATAGCTTGGCCATCCACATAGTGGGCACGAGCACCTAGTTCAGTATGTCCATAACCATGCTCAACAGCGATAGCGCCACGCATGACCCCATCCCGCAGCATGGCAACGGCCTCGACACTGCTACCGGGGGTAGTAATGCGGACTTTGTCGCCGTTGCGAATGCCTAATGCTTGGGCATCTTTGGGGTGAATTGATACGGGGTTATGGGGGTGTACCTGACGCAGTCGGTCAACGCCGATAGCGATAGAGCTCATGATGTTGGATTTATACGAGCTCAACAAGAAAGGCCACTGTTTTTCAGGGTAGATCTCACGCATGGGGGTGCCGTCTGCCATTCGGGTGGGGTACCACGTTGGGCAGCCCGAGAATTTTTCCCCAGTCATCGAATAAGTGAGGCTGGCGAGCTCTTCGTCCCATATAGGCAGCATGGTCAAATGCGCGTGCTTGAGGTGGTCCCCATCCCAAGCATCCTCGACGCGATCAAAACGCCCCCCACGTGTCATCAGCATGGCGACTTTGAGCCATTCCTCTTCTTTCAGATGAGCCTTGATCAAATCCAGTTTTTTATCCACACCGGTCAAGCGCATATCCTCGTCACTCGCGTCAGGCACAGGGCGTCCCATTGCGTAAGCCACATTGGCAAAGCCGCGTAGGTAAAAGTCTTGGGCGGTATGCATGGGGTAGCGTTTATCGCTGTGTGGATCACCGATGGCATCATCCCCAAAACCTGGCATGCCCAAGCGTTTGGCTACCTCGATGAAAAATACCTCGATGCTAATAGGCTCACCGTTTGCAGTGCGATCTACTTTGGGCTCAACAATCGGCCAGCGCAAGGTTGATGTTTTGGCGATTACATCTGCCCAAGGTGCTGATGTACCCCAGCTTTCGTAGGTAACTGTGTCAGGGACAATATAATCCGCTAAGGCAGTAGTTTCGTTGATAAACGGGTCTACACAAACAATTAAGGGCAGTTTTTTCGGGTCCTGTAAATCTTTGTATAGGGTGTTGCGCAAGCCCGCTATTCCATAAATGGGGTTACCCATGTGATTGATCCAGGCTTTAGCTTTATAAGGATAGCCGGCAATCCCAGCCGCAACCATTTCGGTACTTAAGCCCCCGACCATTGGGTACCAAGGAGCTTTGGTGGGGTAGGGGTTTTCGCCAGCTGCGACCTTTTGTTTGTATTCCGAACTATTTTCATAGGGCATACGGGTGCGCGATAGGGCAAGTCCCTGAGGGGCTTTTTGGCCGGGAAAGCGGAAATCATAGCGCGGACCAGGCCCAAAGGGTCCAAAAGGCCCAGCATCTAGGACAAGACCGCCTTTAACATTCAAATTACCTGCCAAAGTGTTGAGCATGCCAATCGCGTAGGCGGTATAAAATCCAGCCCCACTCATGGTGCCGCCATGCGCGTCTGCTACTGCTTGTGCTCCGTAGCTGCTGAATTCACGGGCCAAGTCCTGTATTTCCTCTACCGAAATACCGCATTGCTCGCTGTACTCTTCATAGCTCATTTGCTGTGATTCAAACAGCATTTTGCTCAGAGCGGTGCATACCTCGATGGGTTGTTGCCCTAGATTAACGGCCTCAACGCTGCGCTCTACAAAAAGCTCAGCAGGTTCGGTAATGGTGTGGGGTGCCAAACTGCCATCTGCGCGTTGCACAACAAAGACATCTTTTTCTGTACCCTCCTCATCTGTTTCCACAGGCCAACCCAAATCGCTGCCCTTGAGGAAAGAGCCGTAACGAGGATGCTCTGGATTGTTGATTAGCAAGTGCGTCGCATTGGTCCAGGAAGTCTGTCCTGCCGCTTGCATGGCCTGCATGCTAGGTTGAGCCAATACCTCTTGGTTAAAGCTTTTATTTTCCAGCATCCAGCGAATCATACCCAGGCATAAAGCCAAATCGGAGGCAGGTTTAACGGCAATCCAACGGTTATGGGTGCCTGCAGCTAGGCTAGATGAGGTAGGCAAAATAGGAGAAACCACTACATAGTTAAAAGTGTTTTCTTCACGTGCCCGTGCCTCGGCTAGTTCGCGGCCTTGGCGTTGGAAAGGGTTACCTGATTGGGCTGGTGCGGCGCCAATAAAGAGTCCGAAACGGGCGCTGGTCCAGTCGGGTTTGCCATGCGGCATACTGCGCACATCACCCAGTGCGACACCAGCGCCAATACGGAAAGTCTGACCACAATACGCACCGTGATTAGACCGATTAACGGTGCCGAAAGATTGTTCAGCAAAGCGGCGCAGTAAAGGGGTACGACCCTCATTGCCGGCATCAGTAACAATGAGTTGGTTAGAAAGCGGGCCATATTCTGGGTGTTCAGGATCGATTAGGGTCTCGCGGTCAAAAATAGCGCGCAGTCCCTCGACGTGGCCTTCTCCAAATAGATCGCCACCTTCGCAGATTTCCTCGATCAGTTGTTCAAAACTAATTTTTTCCCATTTCCCTTCGCCGCGCTTACCCACGCGCTTTAAAGGGCTTAATACCCGATAGGGGCTGTTTACTTGTTGCTGCATCGCGTTACCACGAGCACAAGCGGTCGCGCGGCCTTCCAAACCATGTTCTTGGCCTAAGCGTGAAAAAACCTCGCGGACGGACTCATCCATATCGGCTGGATGGGTCGTGGCTAAGGGGTGGTAGGGGTTGCCTGCGATGCGGATGATTTCATTTTCATCTTGGTTGACGCGTACGCGGACCCCGCATTGTGTCCAGCAGCCTAGGCATAGTGATGGGCTGACTACGTGTCCTGGTTGAGTTTCCAGCTGGCCCGTGGCAGGGTTAATTGCAAACTCGGGGATACGAGCATTGCCACGCACGGCATCCTTGGTGGGTGCACCTGCGGTGCCTTTAGCCAAACCGCGCGCAGTTTTGACCAAAGTTTCTCCATAACCGGCCGCAAAAGCAGCCAAACCGCCAGCGGCTAAAGCGCCGTGTTTGATTAATTTGCGTCTGTCTTTGTTTTGTTCGTCTGATTTGCTCATTGTGCTAATTCCAAAAAAACTGTTGAACCAATCGTGTTATCGATAGTGAGCGATGTGCTGTCATGTAGACAGGGGCGCAAATGCGTGAGCGCGCGGGAAGCGATCCAATAGCCACGTGACGATGGCTAATAAGGCAATGCAGAGGCCAAAAATGCCGACCATGCCCATGAGGCCATCACTATTTAATGGCATGCTTTGCAAATAAAGCCCGGCGCCATATTTGGGAACACCTTGTACACTCATGAGGATGATCCAGCGAAACACCCAAGCAGAGCCCATCATCACCAATGCACACAGCAAAGAGTGCCAAGGATGACAAACCCGTTCGGGACGAGCACTCAGCAGAACCACTAAAACAAGGGCCAGAACTACAGAACCATACAAGCTACTGCGCCAGGTGGGATAGGTGCTGAACAGATCCATGGCAGCCATAAAGGAGGGCTCAACGCCAGTGATACCGGCCAATACCCAGCCACAAGCGCTGATTGCCAAGAGCACCAAAGCCGTTAGACTCAGCCGTCGCATGAGACCAGCAGGCAAGGCGCTCAAACCATTAGGAGTCCAACGCGCGACAAACAAAATAGCGCCCAGGCTGGCTAACCATCCCGTCAAAGCAAAATTGATCGGCAGGAAAAAGGTATGCCACAGGGGGCGTGCACGGATAATCATGACCTCGGCGCCGGTGTAAATGAGGACACTGACTGCAGAAATTAGCAAAAGTATGCTGCTAAAGCGCAAAAGGCTTTCTTTGTTAAACCACCAGAAAACACCGTACAGCAAAGATAGCAAGACAAATACAGGCAGTAAGAATGCGCCAATAGACATCCATGATTGTGGACTAAAGTACGCATAGAAATGCCAAAATCTACCTGGTTGTTGTAGGTCAGCAAACAAAGCAATAGGAGCCACAATTGCAGTAACAACCAAGACGGTTACTGCAGCAGGCAAGATGCGACGTGCAGGGCTTTGAGAGTCAGTAAAGCTGATGCAAGATACAGTAATTGCAGTGGTTGTAGCGATGGCCACGAGGAAAAAGTACTGCACCGCCCAAGGCAACCAGGCAGCATCATAAGCCGGGGTAAGGATTTCAATGATTTTCATCTTGGGCTCCTGTTAGGGTTCGGTCACGAGACGCACACTAGTTTGGCCTTCGACACCATCAACAAAATCGTCAGGCAAACCAATATAGAACACGCGTGGTTGGGTATTCATATCGGGTTTAAGCACTTTGATGTCGCCTTTGTTTTCGCGCATGACTTGATTGATAGTGCTATCGGGGTCATTCAGATCGCCAATAATACGGGCCCCTCCAATGCAGGTTTCTACACAAGCAGGCAAGAGACCAACCTCGAGGCGGTGCTCGCAGAAAGTGCATTTGTCTGCGGTTTTAGTTTCTTCATTAATAAAACGCGCATCATAAGGGCAGGCCTGTACACAATAAGCACAGCCAACGCAGCGCTCATTATCAACGAGAACAACGCCGTCCTCGCGTTGAAAGGTGGCTTCTACTGGGCAGACAGGAACACAGGGTGGGTTCTCGCAGTGATTGCATAAGCGGGGTAAATTGAACATGGCAGGTTGATTGCCATCATAATCTTCAACCTCGTATTGCAAGACTGTGGTGCGGAATTGACCAATAGGGGGGAGGTTTTCTACCGAACAACTCACCGTACAGGCTTGGCAGCCAATGCATTTGCGTAGGTCAATAACCATGGCAAAGCGCTTGCCGTCGATACCTGGGCGACGAGCGGGTTGTTCATTGATTTGTGCATGGACCGGCTGGATAGGGATGACCGTGGCGGTGGCCCCCAAACTAAGTAGTTGTTTTAGAAACCCGCGTTTACCTTTTTGAGGCAAGTCAGGCGTTTGTTCTTTTGGGTAAGGCATACGGCATTCCTCTTTAAAGCAGCATAAAACATATCTAAACCCTGGTTATAAGCATATATGTAAAAAAACTAAGAATGATTGAGTTATATCAAGCGAAAGCATAACCATAGAAAGAGTGAGGGTTTAGGGCTATTACTGCCTGCAAAGAATCCTCGCAAAGCCGCTCTAGGTCGTCATTGTGGTAAATAAACCGCGAGTGAAATTTTTTTATTAAAAGCTATATGCAGCTTCTTTTTTGTTGTGTAAGATTGCACTTTTCGTGAAGTCCACGTTCTAACCTTGGTGAAAACGGGCTTCGGGCTTTTTTCAGTCTAAATTCAGACTGGGATCCTTTTTTTAAGGAGCGACAATGATGCAAGGCCTGCACCTTACCGCAGATTTGTACCAGTGCCAGGGGGCATTCTCCCTATTTATTGATGAAAACGCGCTGGCGACTTTTTGTCGAACAGAGACACAACGTTCGGGGTTAACCATTGTTGGTGAAAAATGGGTGACTTTTCCCGAATACCAAGGCGAGCCAGGAGGCTTAACAGGAGCACTATTGCTCGCTGAATCACACCTGGCGATTCATACTTGGCCAGAACGCAAAGGCGTAACGCTGGATGTTTATGTGTGCAATTTTAGCGCCGATAACTCCGTCAAAGCGCAGCAGCTTTTACAACGCCTGATTGATGCCTTTGCCCCAGAATCAGTACAAAGAAATCAGATTCTAAGAGGGGATGAAGAGGGCAATCAAGCGGGCGAACTCCTGTGGGAAAAGCTCAATAATAATAGCGTCTATGGTTTTTGGTTCCGCAAACGGCTACTAGAAAAACATACCAAATATCAATATCTAGAGTTGCTGGAATCCGCCGATATGGGACGCACATTGCGCCTCGATGGGTGCTTGATGACTGCCGAGAAAGAAGAGTTCTTCTATCACGAAGGCCTCATTCATCCTGCTATGCTTAGCCATTCCAATCCCAAAAAGACCTTGATTATTGGGGGTGGCGATGGGGGCGCACTTGAGGAACTACTCAAGCATCAACCCGTTGAGTCTGCCACTTTGGTGGATTTGGATGGTGCAGTGATCGAGGTATCCAAAGAGTATTTGCAGTCTATAAATAAAGGCGCATTTGAGCATCCAAAGGCCACGATCAAAGTGGGTGATGGGGCTGAGTTTGTCAGAACGACAGATGAACGCTTTGACCTGGTCTTTCTGGACTTAACTGACCCCGAAACGCCAGCAGGTCCTTTATATACGGAGGACTTCTTTATGGCTTGTAAAAATGTACTGAATCCTGGTGGTGCAATCGTATTACATCTGGGTTCGCCATTTCATGAGCCAGAACAAGTGCGACGTCTCAGCTATATGCTAGCGGGTGTATTTACACACGTAAGCCCATATGGGCTGTATATACCGTTGTATGGTGCGTATTGGGCGTTGGCAGTAGCATCTGATGAATTATGCCCCAAGCTGGTGAGTGCGCAGGTTATCGACGAGCGCATCCAAACACGCGGCATTGATGACTTGCAGTATTACAATTCTGAAGTGCACGGCGCACTCTTTGCCCTGCCGAATTATTATCAAAAGCTGGTTCCAGCTTAAGTTTATTCTTGATTGGTTTTCTTGCAGGGTGACTGTTGGCTAGTTGCCCTGCAAGCGTTATTTAGTCGTACCATCTTTTTTGTAGGGCTAATAAAGCCTCTAGGACACCTCCGGTGACAATTTCACAGGGGATGCTTAGCATCAGGTTTAGCGGTAGGTTGAAGTCTTCGATCATGTAGCCGCTTTGGTCAACCCATTGTTCACGGACCTGATCGTAGTAGACCGGACCGTAAAATTTCTCTACTGTTTTGACGGTGGTGAGTGGTTCTTGGAGGTAGATAATGACGGGTTTGCCTAGGGCGACTGCGTAGCCTATTTCAAATACAGTGCCCGAGTCGGGCTCGGCACCGCGAAAGGGGTTGGCGTTGGCGATGAGTGCGTCGGCTTCTTGGATGAGTTCCGCGTTACGTTGGTAAATACTTTGTGCGGTAGTTTCGATTTGGTCGACTGGGTGCAAGGGCTCAAAGCCGTGAGCGCGGCATAGTGATTTGTGTTTTTCTGCCAATTCTGTGGCGTCACTAGCAAATACGTCTGGGCCTGCGAGATAGACCTTTTTCATAGTGTCCCCCTCAAAGGTGACAAAGGTTAATTTAAATTAGTCGCTATTTTGCCTTTAGGGCTGCTCAAGGGCAAGTGATGGGGATAAAAGTGTTCAGTCAGGACTGGTAAGAGGGGTGATTGGGTCTAGTGTAATAGGGGCTTTAACACGGGGCCTAAGTGGCCCCATGTGCCAAGTATTTAGTTTAGTGGGGTACTGGGAACCACGTGATGGATGTCTTGTAAGCGAAAACGCATACGTAGGCGACGTCCGTGCACGGGGTCCTCGGCGTCTGCAGTGAATGTTTTGCTGCCAAATAAATAGGCATTGTAGATTACCTTGGCGGCAATCTTGGGCCCATTTTTTGGCTGCACATAGACAGTATCACCTAGACGAATGTCGTTGTGATTCAGATTTTGATGCTCGGGACGAGCAACGAGATCAGTAGGATACATTATTTTCATTGTTGCTCCTTTTTTATATTGGAATTGTGTTTATCTAATTATCTGCTCTAAAGTTGGCTGTTTATGCCATGACCGCGTTTAAATTTAAATATTTTGAATAATAATTTTCAAGCGGCGTAAAGCAGTATGCTATGTATTTGGAGCGCGTACGCAAAATATCCTTCTATAATAACATCTTTTCGACTGTTATCACCTAGTAAAAGTACTAGGTGCCAGAAGGAGTCTGGGTTTGTTGGTTAGTTGTTCTGTTTAGTTGCAGTATATCCCGGACTGAGGCTGATTATTTGTATTTGGTCGGGTGGGGTTATGGTTGTGCTGATTTGAGTGTAGGTTTGTGTGATTTCTTGGTTAAAGCAGACCAGCAATACGGTGCGTACGTGCGGGCTTTTTTGTAGGGCTTTGCTTAGGGTTTCTAGGGCAATTTGTGTCGCCGCATTTAGTGGAAAGGCAAAGATCCCTACTGATATTGCCGGGATGGATACACTTTGCAGACCGTGTGCGTCGGCTGTTTGGATGATGTTTTGGTAGGTTTGAGCTAGGCGTTCGGCTTCGTTGTGATGGCCGTCTTGCCAGCGCGGGCCGATGGCATGCAGTATATATTGTGCAGATAGCTTGCCAGCGGGCGTAGGTACTACTGTGCCAGCGGTTTGTTCGCCATGGGTATGGTAATAATCAGTGCATATTTTGGCTACTGTGGGTCCAGCTGCTTGGTGTATGGCACCACTCACACCCCCTCCGGGCAATAATGTTTCATTGGCCGAGTTAACGATGGCATCAGCTGCAATTGTAGTGATGTCACCGTGTAAAATAGCAATAGTTTTGTTTGCGTTTGCAGATGACATGGTCATTGGTCGTGCTCCTTACTCAGATATATTATGGATAGCCTAACAGATCCTCTTTTTGATGCTTATTTGCAGCGTATTAATTATAAAGGGCCGTTAAACCCCGATGCGCAGACCTTATCCGCTTTGACGCGTGCTCATAGCCAAAGTATTGCCTTTGAAAATATTGATATTCTTTTAGGTCGCGAGATTAGTCTCCAGCCTGAGGATATAGCGCACAAGCTGATTACCCTGCAACGGGGCGGTTATTGTTTTGAGCAAAATTTATTATTTTTGTGTGTGCTGCAGCATTTGGGATTTATGGTGCGGCCTGGGGGTGGTCGTGTGCGTTTGGGGGTGACTGACCGCGATCAGGTGCCGGCTCGGACACATTTATTTTGCTTTATTGATATCAATGGGCAGCGCTGGTTTAGTGACGTGGGGTTTGGTTCTTATTCGCTTACGGCGGCATTGCAACTTGAGCCTCAGGTGGCGCAGTATACCCCTCACGGTGAACGTCGTTTTGATCCCGTGGGTCAGCGTTGGTTTTATCAGGGGTTAGTCAATGACCAGTGGCAGGATTTATATGAGTTTAATCCTGACGAGGTGATGCACCCTGCCGATCAAAAAGTCGCTAACTGGTACACTCAAACGCATTCTGATACGCATTTCACCTATCGACTTTCGGTTTCACGTGCTTTGGCTGGCGGCGGTCGGGTTGCATTGTTAAATCGACGGTTTCGCCAGGTAGATGAGAACGGCAATGAAAGTCTGGTTGAAATTACGCATGCTAAGCAGCTTGCAGATGTATTAGAAGATGTTTTTTTGTTAAATGCTGCGGCGGTTGCCAAGCCGCTGTGGAAAAAGATCAGGTCGACAGAATGAGCGCAAATCAATTGCTGGAAATTAGTCGCGAGCTTGCTCAGGCCGTGGATCAATTAAGCTGGACAACTCCTTCTCATGTTTATAACCCCCTTGATTACGCTTGGGGTAACCATCAAGAGTACATTCGCCGTTATGGTGGGATGCCTGGCAGGATTTTGATGGTCGGTATGAATCCAGGTCCTTGGGGAATGGCGCAAACTGGGATTCCATTTGGTGATGTCGAGTTTGTGGGTCAATGGCTGCAATTGTCCGAGCCGTTGGTTGAACCTTTGCCTGAGCAGCACCCCAAGTATCCAATTATGGGTATGGAATGCCATCGTCGCGAGGGTAGTGGACAGCGTTTATGGGGTTGGGCCCAAGACCGTTTTGAAACTCCAGAACGATTTTTTGAACAAGCTTTTGTATGGAACTTTTGTCCTTTGCTTTTTTTAGCACAGGGCAGAAATTTGATTCCTGAAAAGCTCAAAAAGGCCGAGCGTGATGCGTTGACACCTATTTGTGATGCGGCCTTGCGTGCTGTTATCGAGAGTTTGCAGCCACGCTTATTAGTAGGGATTGGCCGTTATGCTGAACAGCGTATCCGTTCAGTGATGGGTACTGATACCCCGGTGGAATATTTGTTGCATCCTAGTCCGGCCAGTCCTCAGGCTAATAAAAATTGGGTTCAGCATGCTGATGCGCTGGTTGCCGAGCATTTTTCTGAATGAGCCACTATTAATTCTTGCCGACATTAGGTGATGCTAAGGACTAATCACTGTGTGCCGTTGCACTGGCTTTTGTATGTTGTGCATGGTTTTTGTTGCTGAGGATGTTGGCATAAACATCCTCAAAATTGGCAGCAATATTTTGCCAATCAAATTGTTGGGCCAGTTGTTTACCCTGAAGGGCTAACTGTTCGCGTAGTTGATCGTTGTTAATTAAACCTAGTAGTGCTTTGGTTAGCTCGGCACTGTCGTTGGGGTTTTGTAAAAGCAATGCATTTTTTTGATCCCGTGCATAATGGGCAAAGCCACAATAATACGAGCTGCTCATAATGACCGGTAATGAATAACTCATGGCCTCTAGTGGGGCCATCCCAAAGCTATCATTTAATGTAGGGTGCACGTAGATATCAGACGCTTGGAAATAGGGGCTGATATCGGTGGTTTGTGGCACAAAGAGTATGCGCTCTTTTAGTCCATGGCTTATCGCTAATTGTTCATACATGGACAGTTGATGTTCACCCACACCGACGACCAAAAGCTTGGCGTGTCTAGGTAGCCGCGGTAGAGATTCAAGTAGGGTATTTAGGCCTTTCCGTTCGGGGTTGAGTGCTACTAATAAGCACAAGAGATCACCTTCTAATACCCCTAGGCGCTCACGTGTGCGTTTGCGCAAGTCAGCGTTTTCTAGGGGTATGTGTACGCCGGGTGGGATTACCGGAAAATCAAATTGGGTTTTATAGACGCTTTGGATTTGTTTTTTAATTTGTTCTGAGACCATCACTGTGCAGCGACGTGGCTCTAAGTGTATGCGGCGTTTTTCTAGCCAGCGATAAATTTGCGCGCGCGGGCTCAGGTAGTTAGCCAAGCGCTTAATTAATTTTGGCGCAACAAACCAACGGTAATAAGCCGAACGCACGTGCAATACATCCACATCACCGCACCAACCTCCTACATGAGAATGGACTATTTGGAAAGAGTGCTGTTTGAGAATCTGGCTAACTTTTTTAGCAAACAAATAAGAGCGAATCCAGCTGGGTAATCGGTTATTGATATGAACGGGGATAAATGATAGTTTGAGTGCGCTATGGGGATCGTATTCATAGCCAATCACTGTGATTCGATGACGCTTTGATAGTTCGCGCATGAGCTCAACGCCATAGGCCTCGGCACCGCCGAATTGATGGCCAAATCGAGTGGTCACAAAAGCGATATCTAGCGGTGCCAATGCGTTTAGCGCTGACGTTTTTGGTGTTCTTTCTTGGTCAGGCATTTTTGCAGGAAATGGAAAATATGAGTCGAGCGGGTAATGTTGACGCGGGGTAAATCAAAAGGGTCGTCATCACTGAGGGCCAGCCCACGTGCTGTGGTCGTGGCGTTTAAATAACCGCATTCGGCCACCCATTGTTGGATTTCTGCGTTTTTATGCCCGTAAGGATAACAAAAAGAATCGACCTCGATGCCCAAGAGTTGTTCCAGGTCTGTTTTGGATTGTGCGATTTGTTTTTTGGCCTCTGCAGCTGTGATGCGGGTTAAATAGACATGATCCTGCGTGTGTGAACCAATTTCATGTCCGGCATCCACCCATTGCATGATTTCATTTTGATTCATTAGTGTACTGCTAGGCACGCCATTTTTTGCATCCCAAAAGTTTGTCCCGCCTAGGTGATTGCTAACAATGTAATTAGTGGCAGTAAAACCTAGCTCGTTGAGCAGAGGCAGTACGTTTTGATAAACATTTTTGTAGCCATCATCAAAGGTTAAGCCGATGACCTTGCCCTGTTTTTCGCCGCGTACATACGGCATAATATCGCGCATGCTAAGACCCGTATAACCAAGTCTTTTGAGCCAGCACATTTGATTGGCAAAACGCTTTGGGTGGACGGTTAGGCTGCGAAATGGGGTACCTTTGGCGGCCGGAATATCGACCTGGTGGTACATCAGAATGGGAATCATAGGCTGCCAAGAGGAAAAAGCACGGGTATGGTTGGAGAGTGTACTGCCAAGGCAGCTATCCATACCGGTAGGGTAGGCATAAAAAAACCGCTAAAAGAGCGGTCAAAGTATTTATTTAGTTGGTGGAGCCGGGGGGAATTGAACCCCCGTCCGCAAGCCCTCCACAGGCAGTTCTACATGTTTAGTCGACCTATTTTTAGTTTTAACTGCTGACCATGCCGGCCAACTGGCCAAATCAGCAGCGAGCCACTAAGATTTAAGCGCCGCCTACGTAGCCTAGGCGTTGCCGAGTCTTTGCAATATGACGTTGCTATCAGGTAAACCTGACCTAGCCCAAAGACAAACTAGTGCAACGGCCTTAAAACTGGTTTTTAAGCAGCTAAGGCGAAACGCTCATCGTTGGCGTTTATAAGTTTTCCAGTGGTTTTACGAGCGAACTGGTGCTCGACATGCCCTGCTCTGCTTTGTGACCCACGTCGAAGCCAGGTCGGCCCCGCCATGGCAAAGCCTAAAGCTTTGCGAGTTGCTAGCACAATTTATAAGCTAAAATAGTCAAACTAATCATGCCGTATAAATCGTGCAGGAACCAATCATTTTAAATGTAAAACTGTAAATTGTCAAGCTCAGGCAACCTTTGTGGTGCGTGGATGGAGCGCATTCATCCACTGCTCGACGATGGAAAAAATCTCATCGGGGTGGTTAGCAATAGCATCTGCGCC